>Ga0268276_1001241_pt1 | contig 26010 bp, 26 predicted proteins | sample saktaG_4_FD_190145 | JGI IMG/M metagenome (GOLD analysis project Ga0268276, IMG submission 190145) | Saline water microbial communities from Sakinaw Lake, British Columbia, Canada - sak_2010_1_5_45m | ecosystem: Environmental > Aquatic > Non-marine Saline and Alkaline > Saline ... | reverse complement strand
TCTCGGAACGGCTGGTGAGGGTTGCACGGCGGCAGGCGGACCGCATGAATGCCCGCTGGACAGCGATCTATGTCGAGACGCCGTCGCACCGCGGGCTCAAGAATGAGGCAAAGGAGCAGGTCTGGCGATCCATCCAGCTGGCAGAAAAGCTGGGGGCAAAAACGGTTACGGTCTTCGGGCTTAATGTTGCTGACACGACAATCGGGTATGCCCGGAAACATAATATAACACGGATCATTATCGGGAAAACCCTGCGCCCGCGGTGGCAGGAGTTTGTGTTCGGCTCTGTTGTCGACCAGCTGATCCATAACAGCGGCACGATCGATGTCCATGTCATCAGCAGCAGTGACACCCCTCCAAAGAAAATTGTTGAACTGGAGACGCTCCTTCCCGCAGCACCTCCTCACGGGTTCATCAACAGCTTCGCGCTCATCGCCATGGTTACGGTCATCGGGTTGCTGGTCAAATCGATCATCTCCCCGGCGAACCTGATGATGCTGTATGTCCTTGCCGTCGTTGCTGCCGCGTACCGGTGGGGGATGCGCCCGGCAATTTTTACTGCGGTGATCGGGATACTGGCCTTTGACTTTGTTTTTATTCCCCCGTTTTTCACGTTCAGGGTAAGCGATATCGAGTATTTCATCACCTTAACCGGAATGATCGGCGTTGGTGCGCTGGTCAGCCTGCTTGTTGCAAGGGTGCGCGAACATGCCCTTGCCGCTCAGGCCCGCGAGAACGAGACGAGTACATTGTACGCACTTTCCCAGGATCTCGCGACTGCAGTGGATACCGGCTCAATCATCGCTGTCGTTGGAAAGCACATCAGCGAGATCTTCGGGTGGGAGAGTACATTCCTCCTCCCGGATGAAACCGGGACCGTTGTCCACCCTTCAGGTTTCGGGATCAGCCTTGAGGCTGATGATATTGCGGTAGCGACCTGGGCATACAAACACGGGGCGGTCGCAGGCTATGATACCGATACGCTGCACGGGTCACGGCTCAGGTACATCCCGGTCCGGACATCGCAGGGGATCCTGGGGATCATGGGGGTGAAACCTGCTGAAGTGGATGGCATCATTACACCCGAACAGTCACGTATCCTCACGGCATTTGCCAACCAGGCGGCACTTGCGCTTGAACGGGTGAACCTGTCAGGGACTGCCGTGAAACACGTGCCGTGAGTACCCTGCCGGTCATCGCCGTTTCTTTCCGGCCTTCTTCTGCGGTTTCTCCGGCCCGTTCTCTTTTCGCCGCAGGTACAGTTCATGGATCACCATGATGGCAACGATCACGATGATCACTTCAAAAATATGGAGCGGAAGCAACCCGACAAGCGGGATTGCGAAGAGTGCTTTCCCGATAACCCACTCCTCCTTTACGGGCTCAAGCGTCCCGAGCCCTGCAATGGTGCTCCCCTGGTCGCTTGCGATATTATTGTCCCCCTTCGTAATATACCCGGCATGCACTGACGGTTCACCCTGCGCCCACACATACCCGGCACCGGGTAGTATGAGATCGGCGGGCAGGACGTATCGCCCGCCAGAAGTCTGGATGTAGAGGTCCTTTTTTCCAAGAACAATTTTTTCGGTTGCATTGAGGGTGCCGGTATACAGGACGGTATACCCGTCAATGGTCAGGGTACTGGCGCTCATCGGGAGATACTCGGGAGGGGTATGCTGCCCCCGGTAAGGATTGATATACGTGGGAACCGGCTCGCCGGCGCCTGCCTGTGTCATTGCACGGTGGATGATCGCATGAACTCCCGACGAGATAAATGGGATGGGCACAACAGGATTTTGTGCGCCGTTCGGCTGGTAGATGATCACATCGCCGTAATCACCAAACCGTGTCGTATTGGTGCTCCTGCCATCATCCCAGGTCCGGAATTCCCCGTACCGGTCCTTCTGCACGACAACGACCAGATCGCCCACGTTCATGTGGGGCACCATGCTCTCGGATTCGATAGTGACGACTGCCGGCCACGTCCCGCAGATAAGGTACAGCGCGAGCGCGATCCCCCCGACAACAGCAACGAGCCACAGGATGTCCCGGGCAAGCGAGACGGCCCAGTGCCCGCTCGTCCGGAACTGCACGATACGTGCCCGAATGCCCGTTTGCTCTTTCTCCTCTGCCATTCTCCTGCATTTTGTTTGATGTGACGATTAATATACCGCACCGTTCCGTTGACCAGGGTGTGTAATCGCAAGGGCGGTGCGGATATGCCGGGGGCAAAATCGGGAAACCACAGGTTCTGTTTCAGGGACAGGGCAAAATTTTTTGTTAAACCACAAAAAACAGCCGGATGCCCCGGCGTAAAATGATCGTTGCGATATGCTATATCCATTAGGCCGGCAATACATTATTCATGCTCGATGCGCAGCAGATCGCGCTCCGGTTCCTTGAGGCAAAACACCAGGTGCACCCCGATGTCGTGCGGTACATCCAGGAGCAGGATAACATGGATCTTGTCGGGCAGATCATTGCGCAGGCCCCGCCGGGCACCGTTGTTGTCACGTCAAAATGTATCCCCGGCATAAACACGCTACGCGACGGGACCCGCTTTCTCACAACCCCGGCGGTCGATGTTGTCAGCGGGAGTGCAGGCACATCCGGTGGCGTCAACGGGACCGCCGACTTCCTCCACTATTTCCGGGACCGGTACCAGCGGCTGGGCGGCATGATCCGGAGCCGTACCGGGGCAATGCCAATCGAGGGGCTTATCCGCTCCACCCGGTACCGGCAGGAAGAATGCACGGTCATCGGCATGATTGTCGAGGTCAAGAGCACCAAGAACGGTCACCGCATTGCCGAGCTCGAAGACCCCACCGGCACTATCCCTGTGCTCTTCAGGAAAGACCGTCCGGTATTTTCCGATGCGGAACGGATCATCCCTGACGAGACCATCGGTGTCCGCGGTAAACTGTCGCACGACGGGAAACTCTTCTTTGGCGAACAGCTCTTCCGCCCCGACATCCGCATCGACAATACCCCGTTTACAAGCGATACACCCGGATGTGCGGTGCTGATCTCGGATACGCACGTGGGCAGCAACACGTTTCTTGAGAAGGAATGGAACCGGTTTGCTGACTGGCTGCAGGATGACCCCCCGGGATACCTGCTGATCGCCGGCGACCTTGTCGATGGTATCGGGGTGTTTCCCGGCCAGGAGCAGGAACTGGAGATCAAGAACATCTACGAGCAGTACGACCGGTTTGCCGGCATGCTCCGTGACCTTCCCTCACGGATGCAGATCATCGTTGCCCCGGGAAATCATGACGTGGTGCGGGGAGCGGAGCCCCAGCCTGTGATCCCGGAGCAGTTTTGTAAAAGATTTCCCGATAACTGTATCCTTGTCGAGAACCCGGCACTGGTCAACCTGCAGGGTGTCCGGATACTGATGTACCACGGGCGGTCGATCGATGATATGATCGGGCTGATCCCCGGTGCCAGTTATGAGAAGAGCGGAAAGATGATGGAGGAGATGCTCCAGCGCCGGCACCTTGCCCCGGCATACGGCAGGAAAACCCCTATTGCCACTGGCAGGCAGGACAGGATGATCATCGATCCGGTCCCCGAGATCCTCCACACCGGTCACGTCCATATCCGGGGGATTACGACCTATCGCGGGGTGCTGGGCATCAATGCCGGCACATGGCAGTCCCAGACCGTGTTCCAGAAACAGATGAACGTCAACCCCACGCCGGCGCAGGCCGTTGCTGTCGATCTCCAGACGCTCGTGCCTGAAACTTTTACCTTTTTATAAGATGGGAAAAAAGTAGTTTGTCCTTATTTTTTAAGGAAACACTCCATTAATGGAGTATTTTGTATGAAGCGCGTACATCCCGTGCCCGCAAGCGCATGGAGTCATGCACCGCTGTCACATCAAGACCACCCCCATAAATGATAAAAAGTGAAACAAAAGTGGATCGGTATCCCCTGGCAGTTCTGCCCGGTCTGTAAAATGATGCTGATGGATTAATTCCGTTGGGTCTTCCCACTTACAAAGGAATAAAATATATCAGTGGTTGAGCAAGTAAAAAATAAAGAATACAAAAGACCCCGAAAGCAATAATTATAACAATTACAATTTGTCCCATAAGGGCAATTCCGCAAAAATACCAAAGATACGACCGCCATGCCATGCCATACCTAACAATATTTCACGGTATAATTATCGCTTGCGATTTTGACTTATGGCCATTTTTCCCATGCACCGCTGCCATGTGAAGCTGATAAAGGATGTGCACGCCTCATACAAAATACTCCAAAACTTATGCATTTTGGAATATTTCTTTAAAAAAATTCCAGACGACCCATGCGAGACAGTCCCGTGTCGGTCCTTTCAGGTCCAACTGAATGCCAAAAGATGGATATGGGGGTGGTTCCGTTCGCAGTCCCCACGTCTTAATTACCCGCCGCGATAGTATTTATCCACAACCCTGCAATACTAGGGAAAAGATTACCGCGTGGGGGAGTCGTCCTGGATAACGTGTTGATTATCGGTCACAAACAGCCGGATACAGACTGCATCGCGAGTGTGATCGGGTACGCGGCATTTAAAAACCATACAGAGCCGGGCAAGTTTCTTGCCGCCCGCTGCGGCGAACTGAACAGCGAGACGTGTTTCGCGCTCGAGACATTCGGCATGAAACCCCCGGCGTTTGTCGAAAGCGTGGAACCCCGTGTTTCCGATCTTGTAATTGCGCGGATCAGCGTAACACAGGATGTCCCCGCTGTCGATGTTGCCGCACTCATGGACACGCATAACATCCGGAACGTGCCGGTCACCGATGAGCAGGGAAAACTTGTCGGCGTGATAGGTGAACACGGGCTCGCCCGTGCATACGTCCACCGTCTGAAGATCGGAGAGCTTGCCATCTCGCCGCTCCCCCTCGACACCCTCGCCCGGATCCTCTCTGCCCGTGTGGTAGTGAGGGGGACGGAAACACTTGGGGGCAGGGTCATCATTGCACTTGACGCCCCTGAGATTGCCAGAAAGAAACTGACGGAAAAAGATATCGCGGTGGCTGGCGACAACGAACCGGTGCAGCTCGCACTGATAGCAGCCGGCATTGCCGGGCTTATCATCGTGGACAAAGCACCGGTGGGAGAGCGGGTGATCCGCGAGGCACAGGCGCAGGAAGTCCCGCTTCTCGCCACAGACCTCGATGCATTTGGAGTCGGGACGATGATCAACCTCTCGCTCCCTGCCCGCATGGTAATGGAGACCGACATCCCCCGGCTTTCACTTTCCGATACTATCGCGCAGGCAAAACAGACCGTGTACAGTTCCAAGTTCCGTTCCGCGTGCATCGTGGAGAAGGACGGGACCCTCCGCGGCATCGTGACAAGGACATCACTCCTTTCCGATGTGCACAAACCGGTCATCCTCCTCGACCACAATGAGTTCACACAGGCCGTGGATGGGATCGATGACGCAGAGATCCTCGAGATTATCGACCATCACCGGCTCGGCGCCATGTCAACGTTAAAACCGGTGAAGTTTCTGAATTATCCTGTCGGCGCTACGTCAACCATCATCACGGAAAAATACCGGGAGGCGGGCATCACCCCCCCGGCTCCAATCGCGGGTATTCTCCTTGCCGGCATCCTGTCAGACACGCTCGTTTTAAGGATGTCCACAACAACCCTCAAAGACCGTGAGGCAGTCGCATATCTCGCACCCATCGCCGGCATCGACCCGGTCGCGTTTGGGACGAAACTGCTGGGAAAGGGGATGAACCTTGATGGCACCACGATTGAGGAACTCCTGATGCGGGACACGAAACGGTACGAACTCTTTAAAAAGAAGATGATCATCGCGCAGGTGATGGTCCCATCATTTGAGTTCCCGCGGGCGCACGCAGATGAGATCCGTCTGGAGCTTGGCAGGCTGCGCGTGCAGCAGGGAGTGGACTTCTATCTGGGAATGTTCACGAGTGTCATGGAGAACGGGAGCGAACTCTTCGCTGCTGCTGAGGGTCCCCTCCTGTCGAAACTGGAACTCCGTGACCAGCCGATCCAGCTCGGGAACATGATGTCACGAAAAAAGGACCTCCTTCCCTGGTTTGGGGAGAGACTCCGCCAGATCTGATGGCTGGCCGGGTTTCAGCCGACCGGCACGGCAATCCGGATCCAGGAATCCTCGGGCGGGATTTCCTCACGCTCCACCACCATCCTCGTGTTAACCGGGAGTTGTGCCGGACTTCAACCCCAAGGTTCATGTTGTCCTGTGATCCTGTTTCTGTATGGATTTTCCGATGATTTTCGATATTATCCATATCTGTGCTGATATTCTCGGGTGTGCCGGGGCAGTACTGATCATCTACGGGGGTTTCCGGGCGATAATCAGGGTCCTCCTCCTTGAATTTTCAAAGCCGGTGTTCTCCTATGACCAGACCCGGCGGGATTTGACTGATAAAATTGTTTTCGGGCTGGAATTTCTCATAGCAAGTGATATCCTTTCCACCCTGCTCTCCCCGACCCAGCAGGATCTCATCAACCTTGCCGTTGTCGTGGTGATAAGGACGGTCCTTGGTTATTTCCTCTCAAAAGAGACGGCGGAATTCAAACTCCAGTAATGATATACCTGCATTCTTTTTTTATTCCCCCGGCCCTTCACTCCTCTTTTCTCCAGCGGCAATATTCCGCCAGCTCCCGTACTCCGGTGTCGCTTCCTTCATATCCTCCCAGAGCCACACCATCCGGTCGAGGAACCAGAGCTTGCTTACGTAGACAACCGCGGCGCCGGAGAGGGTTGGCCACAGGCTGAATTCGAGGACGCCCCAGATCACGAAGAGCATACCGACCCCGCCGATAGCCGAGAGGACATTCGGGACTGTCCGGTGGCGCACCGGCACGGGCACAACATCTCGGTTCGGCCAGACCCGTTCTCCCAGCACGCATTCCGAGGCCCAGTGATCGAGCGTGGCAGGAGCCTTAAAAAGACGGGGGTTAAGCCACATCCAAAGGAGAGCAAGGCTGACCGGAACGACCGCCCACCACCCGAGCCAGAGACGGCTCCAGAACGCAATGATGAGAGCCGGAAGCACGGTGTTGCGCAGGAATACACTCCACGGGTTGGCGTGGCGCATCCACGCGTCGTCGTCCAGCCGGAAGAACCCTGCAATCGTCTGCTCGACCGTCATACCGGTAATTATCCGGTTATTACGATTTGGTTGTTCCGGTTGGGGGAATGCCATCAAAAAGGGTGGGGATTACTGGCACCGGATGTTATCGCGGATACGCCAGACCCTGGCTGCATGGAAGAATCCTGCACAGTCCCGGTTATTGTGCGTCGGGGACTCACGGAGCGCCCCCTCTTCCCCACGCAGCTTTTTTGTTCCGACAGACATACGGTAGTTCATGCGAATGCCGATCCCGGTCTCCCGCATCCTTCCCGGTGAGATCGCGTTCACCCCGCCGGTCATCTCGCTGCTCTTTGCCAATCTTGTCACTATCGTACTTGCCATCGTCCAGCACTGGGACCTTGCCACCGTGATGTTCATCTACTGGGCGCAGAGCATCATCATCGGCATCTTCACGGTCATCTCGCTCCTAGGTGCCGATACCGCAGTCCTTGCAGAAAACATGGAGAAATCCATGAGAGAGAAGGGTGGATCGGGAACAGTCAGCACCCGTTTTGTCCGGGCTTACATGTGCCTCCTTGCCGGTTTCTTCGCCCTCCATTACGGCCTCTTCCACTGGGGGTATTACGGCTTTATCGTGGAGTCCGGGCTCTTTGGCCCCGTGAATTTCCCGGACCCCAACATCTGGTTCTCCTGCGCCCTCTTCTTTGCCAACCACCTCTACTCGCACATCCAGTACCGGCATGAGGGGCCGAAGGGAGTGGATTTTGTCAACGAGGAGTTCTTCCGGCCGTACCAGCGGATCATTCCGATGCACCTCACCATCATCTTTGGCAGCATCATCGTGCTGGTCCTGCAGTTCGTCGGCATCGATGCAACCATGCCGGTCCTCGTGCTCTTCCTCCTCCTCAAGACACGGTCCGATATTTTTGCCCATCTCGCCAAGCATGCGCAACAGGAGCACCCGGACGAACCTGTCCAGTATATCGGATAACCAAAAAATGCAATGGTGGGAGGACAATACCACGAAAGTAAATAACCACAATCCGAGTACATGATACTGAGGTAACCAACAATGGCAACCGATCCCGTCTGTCTGGCAATCGTCGATGAAGACGATGCGAAATTCACCAGCACCCACAGGGAGCAGAAATATTATTTCTGCTGCAACTGGTGCAAGAAGCAGTTCGAGGATAACCCGAAGCGGTACACAAGACTTGCTTGTGATATGAATGTTGACCTGAAATCGTGCGAATAAACCGGCAGATAACCAGTCCCCTCACCGGGATCAAAAGGAGGGGAAACTCAAGGGATCTGCTCGAGCATCATTACCGGTAAGAACTAAAAAATCAGGAAAATTTTGCTTTTTTTGCCTCCCGTTCGCGAAGCTCGTTCCTCCGTATCTTCCCCGAATGGGTCTTGGGAAGGGAACCGACAAATTCTATCGCCCGCGGGTACTTGTACGGGGCGGTCGCCTTCTTGACATGCTCCTGCAGGCCGGTCACGAGCTGGCCGGATGGCAAAAAGCCGGGCTTTAGCACAACGAAGGCTTTTACAATCAATCCCCGGATCGGGTCCGGGGATCCCACCACTGCCGCCTCTGCAACCGCCGGATGCTCCAGCAAAGCGCTCTCGACTTCGAACGGCCCGATGCGGTACCCCGATGCCTTGATGACATCGTCATCCCTGCCGATGAACCAGAAATTGCCCTCCTCATCCATAGCAGCCTTGTCATCCGTGTAGTACCAGCCATTTACAAAGGACTTCCTGTTCGCCGGTTCGTTTTCGAGATAACCGGTAAACAGACCGACCGGCCGTCGTTCAAGCGAGATCGCGATCCTTCCTTCGCGGTTAACCCCCACATGCCTGCCGTCCTTGTCGTGGAGCTCGATGTGCCAGCCCGGGGCCGGTCTTCCCATGGATCCGGGCGGGCATTCGCGGCCCGGGAATGCACCGATGCAGAGCACGGTCTCCGTCTGGCCGTATCCCTCGTAGATTAAAAGACCGGTCTTCTCTTTCCAGATCCGGATTACCTCGGGGTTTAAAGGCTCGCCCGCACTCACGCAGTGGCGGAGCCTTGAGAGGTCATAGCCGGACAGGTCAAGAAGTATCAGCATCCGGTAGATGGTGGGCGGGCAGCAGAAGGTCGTAACCGCGTACTTCTCAAGGAGCGGCGGTATCTCCGACGGATCGAATTTTCCCCGGATATCATACACAAAAACCGCCGCCCCTGCGATCCACTGGCCGAACAGGTTCCCCCACGCGCTCTTTGCCCAGCCGGTATCGGAGATCGTGAAGTGGAGATCGGAAGGCCGCAGGTCCTGCCAGAGCTGTGCCGTAACGATATGGCCAAGCGGGTAGCTGTGGTCGTGGAGCACCATCTTCGGGTTACCCGTAGTGCCGGAGGTGAAGAAGATCACGAGTGGATCTGAGGATTTCGTCATCACCCTGACCGGGGGGTCCCATGCCACCTCCGGGTGCGATGTACGGGACGCAAGGTTATGGGGATAGCTGATCCAGCCCGGCAGCTCCCCGTCGACAAGCATGCATCGTTCAGCGGAAGGGCCATCTTTGTGCGCCTCCTCTATTTTGCGTGCATTCTCCATGTCGGTGATTGCCAGCGCAAATCCACCGGTTTTAAACCGGTACATAAGGTCGTGCGGGGTCAGCATGGTGGGCGCAGGGGTGTAGACCGCGCCGAGTTTGATGAGGGCGACAATAAGGATCCACCATTCCGGGATCCTCGGCAGCATAATGAACACCCGGTCGCCTTTCGAGATCCCGCACGTGTGCAGGACCTGTGCCGCCCGGTCGGATTCGATCTTCATATCCCGGAACGTATACCTCTTTTCGTGCCCCTGCTGGTCGGCCCAGAGCAGGGCAGGCTTATCGGGTTCTTTTTCTGCCCAATTATCGACCACATCGTACCCGAAGTTAAAGTACTCAGGAACATGTACGGAAAAGTCGCTGTACCGGTCCTTTGGCTTTGGATCGGGGGTGGTATCCGGAGATCCGGCGGGCATACATTGCCGTACTGAGGCCCGGATATACTTGAATGTTGCAGTAAGCAGGGGGACGCAACCGGGATGTTAATCCTGTAATAAAGGAACCGCAAAAAAATTATTATTCAGATAAACAGCGGCGCGAAGACCACCGATACGATCGCCATCAGTTTTATCAGGATGTTGAGCGCCGGGCCTGCGGTGTCCTTGAACGGGTCGCCGACCGTATCACCGGTGACTGCCGCCTTATGGGCAGGCGAGCCCTTTCCGCCGAGGTGGCCCTGTTCGATGTATTTCTTCGTGTTGTCCCATGCACCGCCGGTATTTGCCATCATGACGGCTACGATAAAGCCGCTTGCGATTGCACCGACAAGGAGCCCGGCAAGCGCAGCAGTCCCGAGAAGGAGCCCGCAGGCAACCGGTGCTATGATTGCGATAAGCCCCGGGATCACCATCTGTCTGAGAGCGGCGTTCGTAGAGATCGTGATGCATGCTTCATAGTCCGGTTCCGCCGTGCCTTCCATGAGCCCGGGGATCTCCTTGAACTGCCTGCGCACCTCCTGGACGATGTCGCCCGCTGCCTTGCCGACAGCAGTCAAGGCAAACGAGCAGAAGAGGAAGGGGAGCATTGCGCCGATCAGGACCCCGACAAAGACTATCGGCCTGAGGAGGTCGACAAGCGGGAGGCCGACTGCCTGTGTGTACGCGATGACGAGCCCGAGTGCGGTAAGGGCGGCTCCGCCAATCGCAAAACCCTTGCCGATCGCCGCGGTCGTGTTGCCGACGGAGTCAAGCGTGTCGGTGATCTCACGCACACCCTTTTCCTGATGTGACATCTCGGCAATACCCCCGGCATTGTCCGCTACCGGACCGTAGGCGTCAACGGAGAGTGTGATACCCAGCGTGGCGAGCATCCCGACGCCGGCAATTGCAACCCCGTACAGCCCCGCCTGTTGTGCGGCGATGAGAATTGCACCTGCAACAATAAGTACAGGAAATACCGTGCTCTCAAATCCAACGGCAAGACCGGTGATGATACCGGTTGCTGCCCCGGTCTCCGTGGATTTTACAATCCGCTGGGTCGGCGGGCGTTCATAGGACGTGTAGTACTCGGTCACAAGCCCGATTAAAAACCCCCCGACCAGTCCTGCAACGGTGGCGATAAATACCCCGATATACAGCGGCCCGAGGAGCGTGCCGACCAGGAAATACGTGGCAACCGCGGTGATGATCAGGCTGGCAAACGTGCCGGCGTTGAAGGCCTTGTGGATCGCGCTGCTCTCGTTTTTGGAACTCCTGACAAAGAACGAACCGATCACGGACGCAATAATTCCCAGCGCCGCAACCAGCAGTGGTAAGAGAACGAGGTTCATGACAACGGCTGCGTCCGGAGCGACATTAATTGCGGAGCCGAGCGTCAGGTGGATGGAATCCATCAGGCCGGCAGCATTGGATGAAGCAATCATAACCGCAACAGAACCGCCGATCAGCATGGTTGCAATAATGGATCCGCAATAGGACTCATACAGGTCGGCACCCATGCCTGCGATGTCCCCTACATTATCCCCGACATTGTCGGCAATGACTGCAGGGTTGCGAGGGTCATCCTCCGGGATCCCCGCCTCGACCTTTCCGACAAGGTCGGCACCGACATCAGCGGCTTTCGTGAAAATCCCGCCGCCGACACGGGCGAAGAGAGCAATCGAACTTGCGCCAAGGGAGAACCCTGAAAGGATATTGATCACTTCATAAATACCGACAGTCGTGAAGGTATCAACGACAAAAAAGACAACCGACAGGCCAAGCAGCCCGAGCCCGACAACGGTCAGCCCCATGACCATGCCGCTGGAGAACGAGACGCGGAATGCGGCGGCCATTCCTGTTTTTGCAGCATTGGTTGTGCGGACATTTGCCATGGTCGCCGCAGTCATGCCGATATACCCGGCTGTTGCCGAAAGGGCTGCGCCAACGATAAAACACCCGGCAGTCAGGGGGTTAATCGCGATGGCGAGGATAACCGCCATGACCACAACAAAGATCGATATGGCAGTATACTGGCGTTTCAGATACACCATTGCTCCCTTGTGTATCGCTGCCGCAATCTTCTGCATCAGTTCGGTACCGGTACCTTCTTTTTTCATGTTGAAAAAAGAAAAAGCTGCAAAAAGCAACCCGATGATGGCACAAATAGGTGCTATAATCAACAAATCCATTTTTCTCAGGCCCTCCAGTTGAAATAGTGCATAATGCCCGACAATTTTACATCAATAATTTGCCACCCGGCCTTAAAAATCAGTCGCAGGATGCTGCATGGAGAAGATGTTGAAAACCGGAGGCAAATCAAACATGGTGCAATGCCCCCCGGACGTCGCAATTTCATCCATACCCGATGCCCCGTTGCCAGGGATTGTCCGGCAATCGTCATCAGGGGATGCAACCGGCCGGCATTCTTCCATCCGGATTTTAACCGGCCCGGGCCCACAAAGACCGCATTTGCATGGGCATATTTTTTCAGGTTTGTATACAATCAGACCTTTTTTTCCGGCAATAGTTGACGAATTCTCTCAATTCTTTTATTTTTTTATGGTTTTGATAAAACAAACACGTTTTTTTAGATTGAACATCATAAATCATTAAGAATTATGGTGGCGCTATGGTATTCCTGAACGATTCTTACGACGGCATTATCATAAGATCAGCTGAACGGTTCCGGCTTTGTACGAGTGCGACTATTTTTTCTGAACAACGAAGAGGACAGCAGTAAGGTGTTTGTGTGTGATCGCGTTTCTTGTAACTGCGGGTATGGCATTTCTCCTGTACCTTATATTGACTGCCGGCTCGGGCAGCATCGGGTTATGGTCGTTCTCTGAACTTGTCATGGGTGTTCTGCTCGCACTCGTTACCGGTCTTGTTGCCCGGAAGTTCCTGTGCAGGTCTGAGAGTTTCCGGCTCCTTTCCCCCTTCCGGTTATTGCTTCTGCTGGTCTATGTGCCAGGTCCGTTCTTTGTGGAGCTTATAAAAGCCAATTTTGATGTCGCATACCGGGTTATCACGATGAAGATCCGGCCGGGGATCATCAGGGTCCATTCCGGGATGAAGACCGATCTCGGCATCTTCATGCTGGCAAATTCGATCACGCTGACCCCGGGCACCCTCTCTGTCGGGATTGACGAAGAGACAAACGATCTTTTCATCCACAATATCAATATCGCTGAGGGGGACGAGAAGAGAGAGGCAATTGAAAGCACCGAGCTCTTCGGGATTGCTAAACTTTCCGTATGGATACGGAGGATTGCCGAATGATCGATGCCTGGATCCTCGTAGTGTTCTGGCTGACTGTTCTCATGGTATTTGCAGCCGTCAGGCTGGTGCTCGGGCCAACGGCCCCCGACCGTGTCATAGCGCTCGATACGGTGAACACGCTCGTCATTGCGTCAATGATCCTGCTGGGAGTGGTGTTCGGTGAGATCATCTTTGTCGACGTTGCGATCGTGTACGGGCTGCTCTCGTTTGTCAGCACACTGTATATTGCAAAGTATATCGGGGGGGAACTCTGACATGACTGTCGTTGAAATAATTATATACGCCTGCCTCGTCATCGGGGTGGTCTTCAACACGCTCGGGGTGATCGGGCTCCTGAGGTTCCCCGACCTGTATACCCGTATGCATGCGACAACGAAAGCAACGACGTTCGGCTCGATCTTCACATCGCTTGCAGTAATCGTGTACGGACTGTCGATGTTTTTCTCACAGACCGACAGCCAGTACCTCACCCTTGCCATCCATGCATTCCTGGCGGCAGCGTGCCTTGCATTCACGAATGCTGTCAGCGCCCATGCGATTGCGCGTGCCGCCCACAGGAGCGGGATTATGCCGGCACCTGCAGTCGTCGACCGGCTCGCGGAGGCAAAACTATGATCGAACAAATTCCCCAGATCCTGGTACTGCTCGGGCTGATTGCCTCGGCAATCCTGACCTTTTATTTTAAGGACCTGCTGGCAGCAATCCTTGCCGCGGGTCTTTTCAGTTTCCTGATATCGCTGGAATTCTATATCCTGCAGGCACCGGATGTTGCGATATCGCAGGCGGCGATCGGTGCCGGCCTGACGACCGCGATATTTATCATTGCGATCCGGGCGACCGGGCGGTTTGAGGAGGGAAGTCCATGAAAAAGATGTTCGTTGTGGCCGCGTCCCTTCTCATCCTTGCCGCATTTTTTGGCGTGATGGCGATGACGCTGACGTTTGGCTCACCGAAAGTGACGGACATGGATGACTACTTCCTCCGGCACGGGCAGGAGCAGACCGGCAGCAACAACGAATGCACGGCAGTCGTCTTCGATTTCAGGGGCTTTGATACCCTCGGGGAATCGACCGTGCTGTTCTGCGCCATTATGGGCGCGGCGCTGATGTTCCGGAAGATGCAGGGGGGTGAGGAACATGAGGATGAGTAGGATTGTGCGGACTGCGGCAGATATCCTCTACCCGACGATCCTGATCTTCGGGCTGTATATTGTGGCGCACGGTCACCTGACCCCGGGCGGGGGTTTCCAGGGCGGCGCCGTGATCGCAACCGGGGGAGCACTGGTCATTGTTGCATACAGTTATAAGGAAGTAACCGGGTGGCTGAAAAAGAATGTCCTGCTGGGACGGGAAGTGATCGGGCTTGTCGGGTTTATCGGCGTGGCCCTTCTCGCACTTGCATTCGGGCAGGTGTTCTTCTTCAATTATCTTGCCGGGAGCGGCTCACTCTTCGGGATGCCGGTCCCGTACGGGATCAATGCCGGCGAACTGAATACCGCAGGAGTCCTCCCGCTCATGAACTTTGCCGTCGGGATCGAAATATGGGGAGGGCTCACCATCGTGATCCTCTACATGCTTTCCGGACTGGAAAAGGAGGGGTGCTGAAATGCTCTGGAACCTGCCGTTCATCACCGTCGTCGTCCTGACCCTTATTGGCCTTGCAACCGTGCTGTTGAAAAAGAACATCATCAAGATCCTTCTGGGCATCAACATCCTCGAATCTGCGGTAAACCTGTTCCTCATTGCACTCGGCTACCGGGGAGGGGGTGTCGCCCCGATCTTCACGCTTGCGCCATCGGAACTGATGGTGCTGCCCACCCCGCAGGCACTGGTACTGACGTCGATCGTGATCGGCGTAGCAACAAGTGCACTGGTCCTCTCGTTTGCCATGGTGCTGAAGAAAAGATACGGTACGGTGGACATCAATAAGATACGGAGGCTCCACGGATGACATTTGCCGATTTTATCGTCACCAATTCACCGGCACTGCTTGTAGCCATCCCGTTGTTTGCGGCATTCCTCAGTCCGGTCATGGGAAAAATTTCCACAACGGCAAGGAACCTCTGGGTAATGGGGATGATGCTGGTCACCGCGGCTATTGCATTCATTCTGGCGTACCGGGTGTTCGCAACCGGGCCCGTGCTCTACGTGTTCGGTGCCGCTGCCGCGAACCTCGCCATCCCGCTGGATTCCGGGGGTATCCCGATACGGATTATCTTCACCGTGGATGCAATGAGCGCGTTCATGGACATCATCTGTGCGATTGTCGGGACATCGGTCCTTTTGTATTCACTGTCGTCTGAGTCCCGCAACACCAGTCTCGAGGGTTATTACACCCTGTTTTTCCTGATGATCACCGGCGTCTTCGGCATGGTCTCCACCGGGGATATCTTCAACTTTTTCGTATTTTTGGAGATTCTCTCCCTTGCATCGGCCGGGCTGATCGCGTACCGGATTGACGGGGGGATAGCGGTCGAGGCAGCATTGAAATATCTCGTACTTTCCACTCTCGGTGCGATCCTCGTTCTGTTTGCCATTGGCATCTACTACGGCCAGTACGATGCGCTCAACATCGCGATGATCGCTGAGAGGATGCAGTTTTCGATGCTGGACAAGATTGCCCTCGTCCTCCTCGTCGCTGCGCTTGCGATGAAGTGCGGGGCCGTGCCCCTGCATTTCTGGACTCCGGATGCTTACTCCATGGCACCATCCTCGGTAACCGCGTTTCTGGTGGTCGCGAGCCAGGCAAGCCTGTACGGGCTCTTCCGGGTGGTATTTACCATGTACAATGTCACCATGAACTGCTTCACCGTGGGCTGGATCATCATCATCCTTGGCGTGCTCTCCATGGTCGTCGGGGTCACGATGGCAATTCCCCAGAAAGATATCAAGCGCCTGATGGCATACCACGCGGTCTCCCAGACCGGCTATATGCTTCTTGGTGTCGGTGTCGGGCTCGCAGTGCTCGGCAACGCCGCACTCACCAGTGCGTACGGGTTTATGGCAATGGAGGGGGGCATCTTCCACATCTTCAACCATGCGATGTACAAGGGGCTTCTCTTCCTGACTGCAGGAGCAATATTCTACCGGATCGGTACCCGCGACCTGAACAAAATGGGCGGGCTCGGGCACACCATGAAGTACACCATGATCTTCTTCATTATCGGTGCACTCGCAATCGCAGGAATCCCGCCCTTCAACGGTTTCGCGTCAAAACTGATGATCTACGAGTCCGTCTACCTCTTCAACCCTATCCTTGCGATCATCGCGATGGTTGTTTCCATCCTCACCCTCGCCTCGTTTGTCAAGGTCTTCCATTCGGTATTCATGGGGCCACAGCTTCCGGAGTATGCAGAGGTTAAGGAAGCCCCGCTTCCGATGCTGATCGGTATGGGCATCCTTGCTGCAATCGTCATCCTCTTCGGCCTGTTCCCCCAGCCGGTGGTGGACATGCTTGTCGCTCCTGCCGCCCATGCGCTGGCGGACCAGGGCGGGTATATCGCATCGGTGCTGGGAGGTGCCTGACATGGACCTGACTGCACCGGTGCTGACCGGGTATGGCATGTGGGCTCCGGTTGCCTGGCTGGCTGCATTCGTGGCTGCCACCATCGTTGTGTACCTTCTCTGGAGAACGGGGGAGTCTTCGTACAAGAAAGGGACTGAGCAGGGGCGCCCCTACCTCTCAGGTAACGCGGAACCGGAGAAAGGGGCAGTCCATATCAGGGCCAGCAACCTGTACTGGGGATTTTTGCAGGCACTGAAAGGTTATTATGACGCCATTGTGCCACTTCATACGGGTGTCCTGACCGATTATCTGGTCTGGTTTGTTGCTGTAACAGCAGTGCTTCTCGTCATTATCGGGGTGCTTTCATGAAACTGACAAAATCATTCAACCGATCACTCTGGGTGTTCCACCTCAATACCGGCTCATGCAATGGCTGCGAGATCGAGATTGTGGCGACAATATGCCCGCGCTATGACCCCGAGCGCTTCGGTATCAAGCTGGTAGGTTCGCCAAAGCATGCCGATGTCCTTTTAGTGACTGGTCCGGTGACAAAAAAGATGGCGGCAAAAGCGCGGAGGGTCTACGAACAGGTTCCCGATCCAAAGCTGGTCATGTGCATTGGTACCTGCGGCCAGTCCGGCGGGGTCTTCTATGACTCGTACAACCTTGACGGGCCGATCGACCAGGTACTTCCTGTCGATGTGTATGTTCCCGGGTGCCCTCCCCGTCCGGAGGCAATCATCTTCGGGGTCGTGAAGGCATGGGAGAAACTGGAGCGCCTGGAGGCGGCACAATGAACGAGACACCTCACCGCACCCCTCAGGAGATTGTCGACCTCTACAAGGCAGAATTCGGGGCAGGTATTCACGATGCCCGGATCACTGAGCGCGGGGAAGGGGTACAGAAGACGAAAGGATATAATATCTGGATCCGGCTCGACCGGAACCTTCTCAAACCCGCGATCAAAAAACTCATGGATATCAGGTTCCCGCACCTGGCGGTAATCGCAGGAAATGATCTCGGGACGGAGATAGAACTCCTTTATATCTTCTCGGTCTTCTATGGCACAAAATTCGGTGAGTATATGGTAACCATCGGGATACGACTCCCGAAAACCGACCTGACCGTTCCCACTATTACTGATCTCATACCGGGCGCTTTAATATCGGAACGCGAAAAACAGGAGTTCTTCGGTATCACCGTAACGGGAATCCCGGATGGGCGGAGGCTCTTCCTTCCCGATGATTTCCCGCAGGGCGTGTATCCCTGGAGGAAGGACGAAACGGGGATAAAGCCTGAGATGGTCCGGGAGCTGTGGGCCATAGACCGGCCAAAGGATCGCCCGGTACCACCGGTCCCGGAAAAACCAGTCCCGGAAAAGAAGCCAGTTGAGGAAGTACCGGCCGCTGAAGGAAAGGAGAAAAAGACGGGAGGCGCACCAGAATGAACGGCGATACAACGAAAAAATCAACTCCCTATACGGTCCCGATCGGACCGGTACATCCAGCCTTAAAAGAACCGGTCATGTTTACCTTCCAGATGGAAGGAGAAGTGGTCAAATCGGTAGACTTTGCTCCTGGAAATGCCCACCGCGGCATTGAATGGATGGGCATGAGAAGGAACCCGGTCCAGATCGTCCACCTCACCGACAGGATCTGCGGCATCTGCGGGATTGTACACTCGCTCTCGTTCGCACGGGCTGTGGAACAGATTGCCGAAATCGAAGTGCCCCCACGGGCCGACTACATCCGGACCATCCTGCACGAGCTCGAGCGGATGCAGTCACATCTCCTGTGGGCCGGTGTGGCTGCCCACGAGCTGGGGTTTGATTCGCTCCTCTTCCTTTCATGGCGCGTAAGAGAACAATCGATGGACCTTATCGAGAACCTCACCGGGAACCGGGTGAACTACGGGATTGTCCAGATCGGCGGGGTTCGCAGGGATATCAGCGACGACCAGCGCCCCATCATTGAACAGGGCCTTGCCTACTACCGGGGGCTGCTTGACCAGATGAAGACCGTCTTTCTGGATGACAGCACCATACGCTCGCGGTGCAGGGACCACGGTGTGCTCACGTACCGTGATGCCCAGCTCCTCTGTGCCGTTGGGCCGACTGCACGGGCATCGGGTGTTGCTTTGGATGTCCGGCACGATTACCCCTACTGCGCCTATGGCGACCTCGATGTCCACCCCGTGCTCCCCCCGCAGGAATTCGGGGGACCGAAAGGGGATGTGTACGATCGGATCATCGTGAGGCTCCTTGAAATTGCCCAGTCCATCGAGATTATCCAGCAGTGCCTGGATAATATGCCAACCGGAGAGATCCTCTGGGAGAAGAAGCTGCCCAAGCTGCTGCTCACCCTGAAAAAGGCACAGGGAGAGGCGATCGGCAGGGTGGAGGCCCCGAGAGGCGAATGCATGCATTATGTCCGCATGGACGGAAACGATGCCCCGGCAAGCTGGAAGGTGAAAGCGTCCACGTATAGCAACCTGATGTCATGGATCCCCATGCTCAAAGGCGAGCAGCTGGCAGATATCCCCATCATCGTCGCATCCATCGATCCCTGCATGTCCTGTACGGACCGGGTCTCTGTCATACGGGACGGGGGTTCTCCGGGTTACCTGACCAAGGAAGAGCTGACCCGGCTCTCCATTGAGAAGACGAGGAGGATTGAACAATGCCATTAGATCTGGTGCGGACGGTGGCAGGAGCGGTTCTTGTCGGGATCTTCGGAATACTTGTCGCATTATTCCTGCTTGGTGTTGACCGGATCCTGACTGCCCGGATGCAGGCACGCATCGGGCCCCCGCTCAGCCAGCCCCTGACGGACATACGCAAGCTCTTCACCAAGGAGAATGTGGTGCCCGCAAATGCCATACCCTGGCTCTTCAATCTGGCGCCTGTTGTTGCACTGGCATCAGCCCTCACCATCCTGCTCTATATCCCTGTCGGCGGGTTTGAACCCGTTCTTTCCGGCAGTGGAGACCTGATACTGGTCATGTACCTCCTCACCCTGCCGGCCCTCGCACTAGTCGCCGGAGGTTTCTCCTCCGGGTCACCGTACGCCACGGTGGGGGCGCAGAGGGAGATGGTGACCATGATCGCGTACGAGTTCCCGCTTGCCGTTGTCATCATCGCAATCGCATGGAAGCTTGCCGCTTCCGGGATCCCGCTCCCTTTCATGCTGGCAAGCGTGCAGGCCAATCCCGTCTGGGGGCTTGTAGGCCCGCTCGGGATTATCGGCGCCCTTATCCTGTTCTTTGTCCTTCTTATCGTAACCCCGGCAGAACTTTCCCGCATCCCGTTCGATACGCCCGAAGCAGAAACGGAACTTGCCGGAGGGATCCTGGTGGAGTATTCAGGAAAGAACCTTGCCCTCTTTACTCTCACACAGGGTGTGAAGACCGTGGTCATGGCCTCGCTTGTTGTGGCGCTCTTTATCCCTTATCGGCTCTCCGCATTAGTCCCGGCACCGGCCATCCTGCAACCGGTTCTTGACCTGCTGTTCTACCTCGTCCTGGTGGTATTGGTAGCTTTTGTATCGGTAAGCCTGATCAGGGTTTCCATGGCCCGGTTCCGCATCAACCAGGTGGTCTCGGTGTACTGGATGTATCTCAGCCTCATCGGCATTGCCGGCCTGCTGCTGGTTATGGCCGATCATTTCCTGAGGGTGGTGTGATCATGGTCCGTCTTCCCATGATACCTGAACTGCTCAGGCAGCTCTTCAGAAAACCAGCCACCAACGCGTTTCCGGCCCGCTACCTCCCGCCCTCGGTGACAACATTCCTGCACAAGGTCGCACGGGGTGAGGCTGCCATCAGCCCCCCTGTGCCGGTGCCCCCGAAATTCCGGGGAAAGATTGCATATGACCGGGAGTCGTGTATCGGGTGCCAGCTCTGCCTCAAGGTCTGCCCGGCCCATGCCATCGAATTTCTCCCGACAACAAAGCGTGTCCGCATCTATGTCGCCCAGTGCATCTTCTGCTCCCAGTGCAATGATATCTGCCCGAAGGATTGCCTGCACATGACCCCGGAGTTTTTACTTGCGAGCGAGAACCGGTTTGCAGACAGCCAGATTGTTGAGTGAACCCAATCCGTACTTTTTTAAAAGAGGGATTGCGAATTTCGCCTTCTGAAGGTTACGGGGCGTCCGGACATAGCCACCCATAATTTTTGAATTGGAAATGAAATATGTAAAATATGCGATTTGGGGGTGGTATGAAAATACCTCCAGCATTTTCATGCCAAAGATCTGCGGTACAGTGTCGTCTTGTCCCCCCTCTTCAACTAATTTGTGGCATCACGTGCAGCGGCAAAAACCCCGGCAACGTTTCCGGATTCATCCCGGTATACTGTTGCGTTGTACATGACTGGGGTCACATGCCCGTCCCTGTGGCGGATCCCGAGCTCGTAATCTGTCACTAGTCCATCCCTGAACACCTTCTCGTACCCGGCTCTAGCCTTTTCTGGCTCGGTGAAGTATTTCGAAAAGTCAGTCCCGATCAGTTCTTCCCGTGAATAACCGGTAACCCGCACGGTCGCAGCGTTCACGTCACTAATCTTTCCATCAGGATCAATGGTGACGAGCGGGTCAAGGCTTGCCTCGATGAGACTGCGGTTATATGCATTGGCACGCCGAATCGCCTCCTCTGCTTTTTTCCGTTCAGTGATATCGCGTGCAATTGTGGATACTCCAATCAGATTTCCTTTAACATCCTTAATTGGCGAAACGGTCAGGGATACCTGGAGGTTCTTGCCCTCCTTATTACTGCGTACTGTTTCATAATGAAGAACCGGTTCCCCACTCCTGATTTTTCCAACGATATATTCCATATCATCGATTTGATGCAAAGGGACAAGCATTGATACATGCTGGCCAATTGCCTCTGTTGCAGGGTAGCCATAAATTCTCTCTGCCCCCGCATTCCAGCTTAGGATAATCCCGTCCAGCGACTTGCCAATGATTGCATCATCCGAGTGTTCAACGATGGCTGCCAGACGCAACTGTTCTTCCTCTGCTTTTTTCCGTTCTGTGACATCGCGTGCGGCAGCAAAGACACCAATGACGTTTCCGGGTTCATCCCGGTATACTGTTGCGTTGTACATGACCGGGGTCACATGCCCGTCCCTGTGGCGGATCTCGAGCTCGTAATCTGTCACTAGTCCATCCCTGAACACTTTTTCGTACCCGGCCCGTGCCTTTTCTGGCTCGGTGAAGTATTTCGAAAAATCAGTTCCGATCAGTTCTTCCCATGAATGCCCGGTAACCCGCACGGTCGCAGCGTTCACATCACTGATCTTTCCATCAGGATTAATAGTGACAAGCGGGTCAAGGCTTGCCTCGATGAGACTCCGGTTATACAGGTTTGCGATTTTGAGTTCAGTCATTACTCTTTTTTTCTCGGTTATGTCCTGTGCGAAACAACAGCAGTACTGTTTTTCCTTGAATTCGAGGTAATTGAGAACCATTTCAACAGGAATTTCCCTGCCGTCTTTTGTGGTAAATGTGGTTTCGATCGTAAGTTGACCATCACGCAGGGTAATCTCCCACGTTTCATTCCAGGAAAAACGCGTGTCGCTTGATAATATATCAAAAATATTTTTTGATGCGAATTGTTTAGTAGAGAACCCCAGGATATCCCGGGCTTTTGTGTTCATATAAACAAAGCGTCCTTCACGGTTGATCCAGATGATCATGTAGGAAGCGTTATCCATGGCAAACTGGGTGAATTGTAAGTGGAACTCCGCCATTTCACGATGGGAAATTTCATCATAAAGCTGCCTGTTGAGATCCTGCATTTCCTCTTTCTGTACCTTGACAAGCTCCTCCATACCCTGTTCTGATTTTTTCAGTTTTTCCTTCAATTGTTTCAATTCGGTGATATCCAGCCCCGCACCATGGTATTTTTTTAAAGTACCGTGCGAATCAAAAATTCCCCGGAATTTCCAACGTTGCCACCGATGTTCTCCTTTGGGGGTTATTGTACGGAATTCCTGGGTTGAAACCGGGTGGTTTTTATCGATCACTGTGAGACTGCTTTTGATTTTTATAAATTCAGATTCGGGAATGACCGGTCGCCATTCATGTCCCAGAAGATCTGCTTTTGACTTTTGCAGTGCGTGGCAGTATGTTTCATTAACAAAAGTGATGGTCCCGTCAGGTCTGAATTGGAAGACGTATTCAATTTCATCCATTCCGGGATCCGATGAGATGAATTTTGCATCCATAAATCCGTTTTGTTCAGATTCAATCGGTACATCGATTATGAGAGAAACACCCGTGTCCCCGCTTTCAAAAAAAACCGGGCTAATCATGAGCATAGACGGAAACAAATGGTCGTCCGACACAATCATAATTGGGTTATTGGATTCTTTTCCATTCAGCCCTTCTTTTATTAATGCTGGCAGTTCAGTATGACTTTGGACAACAAACGGCAACTGCTCAATAGTTTTACCGACAATTTCCTTTTTTGATATTTTCAGGAATTCGCACAAGGGATCGTTAATATCCACAACGATCAGCCAATGATTTATGAATAGTACATAATTCTTCGATAATTTTAGCACAGCAGCAGCTTGTAATTTATTTGAAAGGGAATAGATCTTTGAAGAACTGTAATGTTTGACGGTGACACTGCCCTGACTCTGGAGCCGGTCTAAGTATTTGGCAATGGAATTGCGGTGTATACCCAGCATTTTTGAAATCGTTTTAATGTTTAACCCTTCCGGATGCTCATATAATACCTTTTTAATGATGGAAATTTCATCCGGAAATTTTTCGACTGCCATCATGTATTGCATGACTATATGGTATAAAAGATTTCTTGATCATGTTGTGCATTCATGTTGTGCATGCACTTAAATTTTTAAATTGATAACCAGACATTTAATCAATTCCTTGCTATGCGGGTTAACATATGTGATTCATCGTTGGAACAGCCTCAATGGTATAGTTGCTCAGGAAAAAATTTAATGTGAAGGTGGATTAAAAGATGCAGGAAATGTGTGTGGGATTTGAAGTGTCTCTCCTTGAAAAAAAGCCAAAGAATAAAATATGTACGCTTTGTTATGGCACGGGTAGTATAACACAACCAAATGGAGTAAAGGTTCCCTGTCCAAAAGGTTGTCCGGGTTACTATCCACTACATTGAAAAGATGCGTGTTGAACAACATCTTGAGGTGTTGTATGGGACAGGAAAATGTGATGTACCTTGCAGGAAAAGAGGAGGAGTTGGTAAACCTTCTCTTCGGGATAGGGATCAAAAGGAATGTTGCTAAGGTACTCACGATCCTCACAAAAACACCGATGATAACATCCCGTACGATCGGACAGGGTACTGACCTCCGCCAAACTGAGGTGGCCATTGTGATGCATTACCTGAAGAAACAGGGGTGGATCAAGAGCCAGGAGGACAAAGTCAGGAGCAAGGGGAGACCGGTGAAAATCTACGAGTTGGCAAAACCTATTCCCGAGATCGTGAACGGCATTGAAAAGGAGAAGATAAAAAAGGCAAATGACCAGCTCCAACTAATCCAGAAATTACGAAACTGCGCGAGTTAATCTTACGATCCTGCACTATTTTTTTTCGTCCGCCGGATTGGTTCCCTGATACAAATAAACACATTCCAGCCGGCACCACGGATTCTCTTGCACTGTACTGCTGGTTATTCTGATGAAAGGACAGGAATCTGATCAAGTTCTCCCGATAAAAGCACCTGCAGCAGCCGGTCCGCCCCCACCCTGACCGGTAGTGAAAGTACTTCCCTTGTGCCGGTATGTTTCGGCTGGATACCGATCAGGATAATCCGTCCGGCAGCATCCGAGAGGAAGTCGATGAGCAGGGAAAGAGGGAGCTGGTGGGTTCCCAGACTCATATCCTCAATGGCGTGCCGTGGAATGATCCGGTATTCCCCGGGGGAAAGACCCATGGCAGCCGCGTCAACAAGTACGAGGCAGGATGGCTTAATTTTCCGTATGAGCCCGGTGAAGTTCTCCGGTGCAGTTCCACAGGTGAGTGGGATCCAGCCATCCTTCCTGAACCGCTCGGCTATATAGCTGCCGGCACCATCGTCTCCGTTCAGCGGGTTGCCGATGCCCAGAAGGATATCCATCGTTACTATTCGTTCAACAAAAGAAGCGAAATAAGTTAGTATCCGGAACCCTTTTCATGGGATATCGGCTGTATCCTGCAGCATTGTGCGTACGGGGCGGTATAAGGACTTCCTCCCCGTGCACACTGCGTTCTTGGCGTATTTTTAATCTTTTTTATATATCCACGGCAGATCCGCAGAACTGGAACACGATCGCGGCATGTACAAAGGGTTGCCGGCAATTTTCGGAATGTAAAAAAGACTGTTATGTTTTTTTGCACCTGCTATCCCTGTATTGGCAATTTCGGCAGTCGGTCCCGGAAATGCCAGAAGATGAGTGCAAGCACGATATAGGCAACCGCCCCAAACCACCCGAACTCCCCCAGCATCGTGTTGCCGGTGGGTGTCATGATCGTAAGTGCGGGGTAGAACTGCTGGATGAAATAGTTCCAGAACCCGTGGAAAAGGACTGCTACCCAGACGCTGCCGGACATCAGGCGCAGCCATGCAAGGATGAGCCCGGCGCCCATTACCGATGGAATGAAAACGGCAAGCGAGTACCAGATCGGGCCGGTGCCATGGTATGTGCCAAAGAATATCAGCGGGAAGTGCCAGACCGTCCAGATCGCTCCCGAGAGCAGCGCGAGCTCCGTAAACCCCATGAAACGGGAAAGTTCCGGCACGAGGAACCCGCGCCAGCCGAACTCCTCGCCCGCCGCGGCGAAGAGATTGAACACAATGCCATACAGGAAGACCGGAAGGAACGTAACGGAGAAGATCATGGCGGCCTTCTCCATGTTGAACGGGGCGATGCCGGAGAGCCACGCAGAGGAAAACATCAAGAACCCAACCCCAACCGGCAGCAGGATCGCGACAGCCAGCCAGACCGGCTTTCCTGCACCAAGGGCAAATCCATTGAGGTTATGCTGGAACAGGAGCCGGGTAACAACCGCTGCAAATGTGGGGCCCCACATTGCACCGACAGTGTACACCATCAGCATGGTCCCGCTCGCAGCGACAAG
>Ga0268276_1001240_pt1 | contig 26011 bp, 29 predicted proteins | sample saktaG_4_FD_190145 | JGI IMG/M metagenome (GOLD analysis project Ga0268276, IMG submission 190145) | Saline water microbial communities from Sakinaw Lake, British Columbia, Canada - sak_2010_1_5_45m | ecosystem: Environmental > Aquatic > Non-marine Saline and Alkaline > Saline ... | reverse complement strand
ATCCTCACCATCAAGTATAATCCCATTTGCAACAGATGCGAAATTGATTTTCACACTGCCGAATACAGGGTCTATAAAGCTTTCCCCAACCAATAAATGATTTTCATCATTATCTGGTGCAGCAACAGCAATTGTCAGCTTAGTCATGGCATTAGCGGCTCCACTGAGATACACAAGTGTTCCATCAATTTCATCATCGTCAGCACCGCTTAAAACCTCACTTCCAGTTTCAAATGTAAGCTTATCCGCTCCAATCTGAATTTCTACATGACCTGCATTTTCACCTGTTCTGAAAATTGTTTTTACAAATACATCAACATCTCCTCCAGCAAAAGACTTTGTCTGGTCTTCTGCAAAAGTTTTTGTCTCACCATTCACAGTAATACTTGCTATAGGAATAGATGCGTCGCTTATTCCATTAAGAGTTACACTATAAGTTTCACTACCTACTGTTAAAGTTGAAGTTTGGCCTATCTGAATAGTTTCAGCATCACTGCCTCCTAACAAAACAAGTGTGTCTAAATCAGTAGCTGTTCCAACTGTATATGACTTTCCAAACAAGCTTATTGTTTCACCTTCTGAATCACTTGCACTGAAATTGATTGCATCATCAAAAGTTACTGTTAGGTTATATAAACCAGTAGCCTCAGCCGTGGTTAAAGCAAGCATCAATGCTGGGTCATCCAGATCATTGTCAGAGTTTCCAAAAGCGAAAACCCCACCTGCAAGAACAGATATTGTCTGCTCATAGTCATAGCTTGTTCCATCATTATCTATAAAAGTTCCATCTGCTAATGCTACTGGCAAATCATCTTTTGTGATTGTTAGAATATTTTCATTAAGTTCATCACCTAAATAAAGAAGATCTGAACCACTAGCAAGACTTGCAGCGTTTCCAGTGACAGTAGTAGTACCACTAACTAGACCTATAAGCTGGCTAGCAATTAAATTTGCCTGGCCTTGGTCTGTTGAAGCACCTCTAGCACCGTAAACCACAGCAAAATCACCTATACCACTTTGAACAAGTGGAGCTGGATAATTTGCAGCAGCAGCAACTCCTGCAGTCATACCAATAAGCAAAGCGCTTGTAGCTAATGCAGAAATTTTTCTAAAATTAAATTTCATATTATTTTATTTTAAACCTCCTTTCAACTGTATAATATAACTGTCTATGACAGCTTTCACCAACCTGATAGCCATAGGGTAAGACTTCCAAGTCAGATGAATATGAATTATCGTGTTTCTCTGGAAAATATCTTAACATTTTAGTGTTTATTATATATCTCCTTTTATCAGTTTGCACGTATCTTAAACGAGTTCCCATAAACCGCTTAACCAACCCCGAATCTCTAATCCCCTATTAGAACACCCCTTTAGCCGTCGGTGTTAATTCAAAAAGCACATTTTCCTTTAAAAAGCTTGCTATCAATTTTTGACCCTTTTTTCTAAAAAGCCTGTTTTTCAAGGTTTTATTTATAAACCTTTTGTCATTACTAACATATTAATACACCTCCCCAAATCCCCTTAAGCAAAACATTTATTAACATATAGTACTTATAAGATAATATATTATTAATAAACATACATATTTACAAGATATATATCCTATATGTATATAAAGAAAAACCATACATACAAGAAAATTCCAATAATCAAAAATGCCGAAGACAAAAACAAGAGAGATAACAATTGTCCAATCAAAAGGGGCTTTCGCAATTTTTAAGAAATCAGGCTCTTCAAAAAGCGATTATGACTTTGAAGGGCTTTCAATTCTAAGACAGCTATTAAGTAATGAAAAAGCGCGAATTTTGCACGCAATAAAAACTCAAAATCCAAACTCAATTTATGATTTAGCTAAAAAACTAGGAAGAAACTTCAAATCTGTAAATGATGATATCAAACTTTTAGAGAGATTCGGCTTTGTAGAAATGGCAAGAGAAAAGACAAAAAACAGAATTAGGCACAGACCAGAAATTGTTGTTGACACAATTACAATTCATGTAAAGATCTAGGAATAAGCCCTAAACAAGATCTCTACATTAATTCCACTGCTTAAGAAATCCTGCTTTGCTCCCTGATAACTAGCACTTATTTCACCTTCTTTAAAGTAAATAAGTTCTTTTTGCCCAGAAGTTATATTCATCTCATACCCTTTGACAGGCCTATCCCCCCCTGTTTTCCAGCTTTCTTCAACAATTCCCTTAAGTGTAGAATTCAGAACTTCACACGAATTCCTTTCATTCAAGCAAACAAAATCCTTTTCGCATTCAAAAATAAGCTTTTGAATAGAAAGATATTCCCTATAGTTCTCGCATTCTGTAGTGTAATGCAAAAACGCCTGAATAAAACTATTTGCTTCATAGCTTTCAACACTCTCTCTTTCCTCTTTGAGATAAAAAACAAGGAAAAACAATATTATTACAGCCATAATAATGATTATCAAGGCAAATCCGACAATTTCTTCCTGAGCAAGTTTGTTCTTCATTTTATTCTCCTCCTCCATAATAAACAATTATTTTTGCTAATTCACACTTTTCCTGAATTAAGTTCTCTCCTCCTTCAATTCTGCACAAAGCAACAAAATTAGAAACACCGACTCCTGAGCTTTGCGCTGAACTTCCTGAAAAAATTCTTATGTAATTGCAATCAGGATAGTTTGAAGAAGTGCATTCAGTTAGCTCATCCAGAGGATAAATTTTCCTTACTTCTATACCTGAAATCCCCCAAAATCCAGAATATTTGTCTATATTGGTTTTAAGAGCCATAATCTTGTCCTCATCAACACAGTTTATCTTAACTCCTCCAAAAGCATTTTCACATGAAAATTCAGGAGAATTTGCAAGCTTTGAAACCAAAAGCAAAGCGTTTTTTTCTTCAACAAGCTCTGCTGAACTCCGTAACTCAGAAAAAGAAATTCTTAAAAAAAACATTCCTGCAAGAACAAAAAACAAAGTAACAGCTATTAGCATAAAAGCCATTTGCTGAATTTTCATCTGTGCTTTATTATTTCTTACCATAATTTACAACTCTCCAAATCATTTTGCCTGTCAAGATCGTCTGCAACCGCAGCAATATTCATAAGGTCTTCTGAACTTCTAATTCTGTCAATCTCTGTTTTTAAGAAAAAAATATCAACATTCGAAGAACACCCCTGCATTGAAATAATAGCATTTTTATCACTGTAAATAGCCAAGAGCCCATTTACTCTTTGCATAAGTCTCTTAACCTGGCATTCATAAACTCCAAAATCTGAAAAAATAGCAGCATACATTAAAGCATCTGTTTCATAATAAACTACTTCAGCATTTTTTTCAACAGATTTCATATTTTCATTAACATAAACATTGCATTCAACTTCTTCTCCAAAAACATCAAAGCACACATTAATACTGTCTGAAGGGCAATTTTCCAAATAAAGATTTTCTTGCCCTAAATCAAAAATCTCACTTTCAATTCTTTCTGGGGCATTTACAAAACAATAGGAATTTTCAGAAGAAGTTAGATAAATCAAATCAGCTACTTTGAATGGAAATTTAAGAGGCTTTGAAAAAATAAGAAAATTTTTCCCTTCAACATTAGCATCTGAAAAAATATACTTGTTTGGAAATCCAACATCAACATCTGTTTCACTCCATTTACCAAAATTTTTTTGAGAAATTTTAATAATCTGCTTCCCAAAACTTCCTGCAATAGTGCATCGATTGTGAATCTGGGTTTCTACAGGCATTGTTAAAACACTTGTTCTGCCTGATTCAAAGCCTGTTTCAAGGGGATTAAGTAAAACACCGATTTCAGCTCCTGTTCTTGAGCTTACAAAATCACCCCCTGTTTTCATAATTTTTGTAACTCCGTAGATTGCAAGAAAAAGAATAAATGCTCCGACAATAATAGCGAAAAGCCATGCAAATGATATCTGAAAAGCTTTTTTGTTTTTCATTTTTATTTCTTCACAATAACCAATGCGTCATTAAAGTTTTTTGCAAGAGTTAATTTCAATTTTCCTTTAACACTTTCAATGCAGAACGGATTTTCATCTTTTGTCATTTCTACTAAATCTATATTTTTTATCTGAGCCGATTCAACTTCACTAGAGCCAACAGGATAAAGAACAAGATTTTCAGCTCCATAATAAGCTTTTTTCAATTCGCTATAGATTCCTGCATTTCTTCCAATCGCTGAAGTTGAAAAATCAACAAAGCAAACAGAGACTATTTTAGAAGGCAAAGAATAAGTTTTTTCTTGCGAACTTTCTGCAGCTTTCCACACCCTGTCTACATCTGACTTTAAGTCATCTAAAAATTTTCCTTTTGTTGAAGAATCCTGAAACTTAAGAAATGCTTTTATTGCATAAAAAGCAAAAACTAAAAAAATAACTATTAAAATTATTGAAAAAATCATTCCAAAAGACAAGTTCATTTGTCCCTTGCCCCTCTTTTTCATCTTAGATGGAAAACGAGCGAACCCGTGAGCCTCTTTTTAATTTTCATTTTTATACCTCTTTTTTATTTCTTTTATGAGATTCTCACTTTTTTTTATTGCATTCCCACATATCTCAAAATCCATCTTTTTTCCATAATAAGTGAGTGCGTTTCTTTTATATCTTAGATCATCAAACATTCTAAATAAATCTTCTCTTTCCAAAACATCTCTTAAATAATAACCAAGACAGATATGGTTTAAAACCTTGTAGCCTTTTTTAATGACTAGTGCCTGCAAGAACTCTAAAAGAGAGGTGTAATAATCTTCAAAAACAAAATTACAGTTTTTTTTATTTATCTTTTTTATGAGTTTTATTCTTTCTTCTGCTGTTTCTATTAATGATTCTGCTCTTGCATTATCTATAGAACTCTTTACAGCAGAACTATTTTCTATACAATCTCTCCAAGATGCCTCCCTCATTTAAACACCCCCATATAACCATTTAACACAATGCCATTTAAAATGTTATTTGCTAAATGAGGATTTTTAACCTCGCGAATATCTTTATGGACAAAAACAGATAATTTTCTCTTTAATATCTTCTCAAATTTATCCATATTAACAATTTTTTTTGTTGATTCTATATACAAATCAATATCACTATTTTCAATATCCTCTCCTTTTGAGTATGAGCCAAAGACAATAATTGTTGGATTATGAAGTTCTCTTTTAAGATAATCAACTAACCCCAAATCATATAACTGTTTAATATTGAAAAGTTTCTTCTCCAGCACGAAAGTTTCACTGCTCCTGTCTGCAGTATAGAAAACAACATTTCCGGTCTTTACAATTTTCAATATTTCTTCTTTTTCTAATTCTTTGCAATATCTAATAACAGAAGGTAGGGGCAAACTCAAAACTTTTTCAATTTGCCTCACTCTCATTTGAGCACCAGGATTAATAAAAAAATATTCTTTAATTCTAAGCTTGATATCTTTTCTTCTCATATGATATATGTTAGTATCAATTGATATTTAAAGTTATCGTTTTTGTAGCCAGAAAATGGGCTGCTTTAATCTGTCACTCTCAAACCTCGATATAAAATATTAAATTTCAAAAGGTCTTACAATCATACTGCACTGATTTGGCATAGGCCGATTTCCAAATTCATCTTCACATTTTATGTAAAAGTTCTTGCTAGGATCCCATTTTGTCGTGTGCAAAATTCCAGTGCTTATCATTTTTACTCCTTGCTCAAATTCATACTCACAATTAACAGTATCATAGACACAAGTGCCTTCTTCATTTGTGATTATTTTCAAATTCTGAGAATCACGGAAAGCCCTAACAATTATTGGTGCATATGTATCTGTTTCAACTCTGAAACTAATCTCCTGAGTATCTGAATTTCCAGCTAAATCAATACATCTAATTGAATATTCGTAATTTCCAGGGCCCAGCCATAAATCTGTGGAGTGTTTATGTGAATTTGTTTTTGAGAATAAAACATATCCTGCTGAACCAACTGAACTAGTGTAATAGCAAGCAGATTCTCCCCTATTATATCCTGCAGATGTTTCTGCTTCTAGTGTAACTTTTATTATGTTTGTTGAATCTTTTATTGTTTCATCATCAGGTCCAACAGAAGAGATAATTAATGGCTGTGTTCCAACCAAAGTTAGAGTCTTTGATTGAACATTCACATTTCCAAAAGTATCATTACATCTAAAGTAGAATTTATTTTGCGCACTGTTTTCAAGCCCTGTTAATTTTCCAAGACATGTATAAACCAACTGAGCATTGAAATTAATTAATCTACTTGCGCAAGTTAGACTATTCTCCATATCTGCATAATTTTTGTCTTGCCAATCCCATCTACACTTGGCTGGCTCATTTACATAAGCTTGCACATTAACCTCTCTTGGCTCGTTTTCTCCAAAGTATGCAATTGGTGCCTTATCAACCCAATTAAATCCTCTTATTGAAGGGGGTGTTGTGTCAGGCCCGTCATCAACGCAGAATTTAAATATAAATTCCTCTCGATTTGATTTTCCATTTGTAGCAGCCTCACATCGAACATAAAATTCAAATTCTCCACCATTAGTAAGATTAAGCCCTTCATTCTCTAGATGCACAACTCCAGGGAAGCTCATCTGCTGAGTATGTTGTTTGACATACAGATTACTCCCACCGAAATCATACCTCATATCAGAGAAATTACCTGTTCTTTGATAATCAATTTTACAATATCCATCTTTATCAAGTTCTATTCCAAATGTAAATGGCTGGAATGCAGGAAGACACTCATCATTTTTGTATAATATTTCAACTCCTGTTCCTTCTACAGGAGGTAATGGCTCATATCTATAATCAAGTGTTAAAGCCTTTTCCCACGGAGTTATTGTTGGAGGATTAACATCTCTTGGATCTTTCCAAACACATCTTGGCTCATCTGTGTCTTTATTTATTAATTCACATCCTGTTCCAAGACTTCTACATTGATATTCTGTGCAAGGGAATTTTTGATTGTTGCATCTCTCGCAATTAGCTCCTCCTGTTACAGCTTGCCAAGGCTTACATGTGAATGTGATATCCCTGTCTGTTTCTCTTTTAAGCCATGATGAAAAAAGAGCACCTAATACTGCTAAACCACCAACAATCCAACCAGCAGGACCTCCGAAAACAGAATATACGGCATAACCAGCAAGAGCTCCTATACCTCCCCCAATCCCAATTCTTAATGCAGCTTCTGCTGCTCTGGCAGGGTCTCCTGTTTTTATCAATGTTGCAATAAATGTGTATACGGCTATAACAACTACAACAATAGCTGCAACATAAAGTCCAGAAAGTGCTGCTTTAGGATTAGTGAATCTAGTCCAGATTTTTGAAAAAAGTCCTCCTGTTCCTCCTGTTGGTATAGTTGGTGCAGTCGCCCCTGTTGCAGTTTTTACACTTGGCGCATTCTTAAGCACCCAATCTGCAAAAATTTTATCTGCTAAAGTTCTTACTGGTAACACGCTTGCAACAAGAACGGGGACTGGAACAGATGGCTTTGTAGATTCAGTAGTTGCCGCAGGAGGAGTCGTAGAGCTCCCATTAACAACAGCAATTACAGAAGGCAAACTATTTGAAACAAGATAAGAAAACGCAGCAACACTTACTAGTAATATAATTATTTCATAGATAGCTATTCCTTGTTTGCTCCTTTCAGCCCTTTTTCTTCTGGTTTTTTCTTCCATATTTTTTATTTAATTTTATTTCTTACTATCTGCGTTTGGCAATGTTGCCCAGTCAATTTTATCTCCTAAAAACAAATCTTTCCATTTATTGTATCCTTCTCCACCGAGATAATTTGCACTTATTCCACAATCACCTAAAGAAACACAAAGATTCTGCCAACTTGTTGCCCAGCTTGCATTTATTGTAGCATTTGCGTTTTTACTATCAAGAGTATTTCCAAAACACAAAGGAGTGCAAGCCTCATAGCATTTTGCAGTACTCCAATCTTCAATTTCTTTACAAGCTGCAACACATTCATCAGAAGCACCGGCTCTCCATGTTGTTATATAAGCAACTTCTTGAGTATACGGAACAAAGCACACAACACTCGCAAATTGACATATGCTTATAGGATTTCCTTCTGCAGTTCCACTTAATATTGTCTCTTCTGGATTCCAGAATTTAAATCCAGGCGTATATTTTGGAACACAAGCAGCAATTATGTTTTTTCCTGTTTCACTATCTCTCAAAAGTTTTTCTGTTCCATAAGCTGTTCTTAAAACATTTGCACCTGTAACAACCTTGCAATCTCCAATACTCTCACAATCTTTTGTGTTGTTTTGCTCAATACATTGCATCCATTGATTTACAATGCAACCAGCTGCTCCTGTGGTTGTATCTTGCAGGCAAAGTTTGTTTCTAAATGAATCACAAAGTTCATAATGAACTTCTCCATCATAGCAATATAATAAATATGAAAGCTGTCCTGGTTTTGCATTTTCAAAATTTGAAATTGGCTCAGAGCACCACTCTTCACCATGCTCTCTGTATTTTCCGCCTGTAAGAGGAAGTCTTGAAGAACAACCCAAATCTCTGCAAATATAATCTCCAAATCTTGGAGCAACAGGATCTACACTCCGAGTATATTTTTTGCAAGTGCTTCCTTGAAGATAATCACAATATCCATAAATTGGAGAACCAGCATTTCCTTGCCCATCACCTTCATTAACTTCAACTCCTTCAACACCAGGAACATAGCTCCAATATGCAATATCTTCTATTTTGTTTGCATCATATATATTAGCAATATTTCCGCAAGAATCAACAAAATAAACTTCGTTTCTTCCTTCAACACAGGTTGTTCTTTTTGTCCTTGCACAAATTGTTCCTAATTCTAGAGCTGTGCACAAAAATCCTTCGTGAAACTCTCCTGCAGAATTCAGACATTCTCCTCGCGTTATTGTTTTACAATCTCTTCCTTTATCTGTTTCAAACACACATGCACCTTTTGCTTCTGGTGACGCAAGAGCTAAACACATAAGTTCATCTTGAATATCAGCTCTAAATGTTGCTTTTACATTGTAATCTTTTCCTAAAGTATCACATCTAACTCTTTCAATTAATGCAGCTCCATCACCAAGAAGACAGCATCCGATTCGACATTGAGCAACTTCATCTTTAGGTAAACTATAAAAAAATCCCCCTTGTGTCGGATCACAAGCTGTTTGGGTGCTTGGAAGACACTCTCCTGTTAAAGTATTAACACATGTTCCAGATGAGCAGTAAGAAGTTGCTTCACAAGAAGTTCTGTCATACCTGTAATTTGTATTAACTTCATTAAGGGGAACATTTTGGCACCACGCGCCATATGTTGTTCTTTCAGCGCAATACAATGCTTGTTCTTGGCTTGCAATCAATCCTGCAAAATACACAACCATTAAAATCAAAAATCCGATTAATGCAATTTTTTTCATCTTAATATCCCGGAGGGAAAACTAAACTCCTTGATGCAAATTGGAATTTGTTTCCGATATTTTTATCTGTTAAAATATAAATTCTTGTTCCATCATCTCTTAAATTTTTTTCAACTTTCAAATCAGGATAATAAATCATGTATAATCTAGGGTCTGCTTCACCCACAGTTGCCTCCCATTCAACTATTGAATTAGCAATGCTGATTAATTCATAAAGATTATTGTTCAAAACAATATTAAACGAATCATATCTGTCTGTAGATGTTTTTGAGACAGTTAAAACATAATCAAGATTTATCACAGCTCTTTTTGGAAGCAATTCAACATTTGTTCTTCCTGCTGCCAAATTAACATTATAATTTTTATTTTCATAATTTTCTTTGAGAGCATTAAAGCAATTTACAACCTCTTCCCTTATTTCGTTTTCAACTTCAGACTCAACATGCTGTTTTAAAAGTGGTTTTTGCACAACGCAAGTCTTATAGTTTTCATTTATATAGCAAAGATAACCAATATTAATATCATTGTATGTGAAATAATGTTCTGGATTGACACTTCCTCCATGCAAAGAAACAGTTTCTATAGTGTCTCTAATTTTAGTGTCAAGACAATTTTGTATAAATGCTTGAGGATTTTTTTCATCAAAAGTAGTTCCTATTCCAAGACTAGGCATGATAAAATAGAAAAATAAAGCCAAACCCACAATCAAAATTGCAATAATAATAAAAATAGTTACCTGCCCTTGATTTTTACTTAAAGAATTATTTAAAAATCTCTTTATCAAAACCCCTTTTTTACTCCTTTTCATATTTTTTTTAAGATAATCTTATTTATAAATCTTAGGAAATCTATCGAATCTGCCATGCTTTTTTAAAAGATTTAATCTTCAGTTTCAACTCTAGGAGCAAGAAGGAAGGAAAGTTCAATTAATTCATTTTTTATATCCATTCTTAAAGGGTGGTCATCTGCAAATCTTAAAATAGTTTTTTCAGCAAGCTTAGCACCTTTTATGAATTTTTGCAAATATTCAAGGCTGTATCTTGATTTGCAATTTTCAGCATTTATTTTTGCCTCGTCTCCAGAGAATTCAGACATTGCAGAATTAAGACCTCTTGCTTCTATGAGAAATTTTCCATCTTTTATTATAAATGAGCACGCATCTGCAACAACAAGACAGTCTTCAATAGAATCAGAAAGGTCTCGCGAATTGATTTCAATAATCGAGCTGAATTCAAGATTTGGCATGTCTTTTTCTTCTCCTTCAATATCGATTAAACTAAGATTAAAATTTCTCTTGATTCTGTCATGAATTTGTAGATTAAGCATATTTTCTTTCTTTTCTATAATTAAAGAGCTTGCAGGACCGCTTCTTTTTAAAATTCTTTTGAAATTATCAAGATTAATGCCTAAAATTTCTTCTCCTGTTTCAAACATAGAAAAAGAACTTTTTGGAAGAACAAACCTTACCATAGAAATATTTGCAGGATCTATTGCTGTTATACTCAAACCAGAATCATTCACTTTTATTTTTACTTCTGTAACAAGCTCTGAAATAATTTCTACAACTTTAGACAAAAATCCTGGATTTTCAAGTTTTATTAACATTTTAGATTTTTTAAAAGCACAAAATTCATATTTTAAAACACCCTCTTAGACTTTTAAACATTATTATTATATAGTATAGGGTCTAAGCGTAATTATATAAATCTTTTATCATACAAATTTAGATAAATAAGAGACGAGATTTGATAAATATGAATAGCAATTCAGGACAATCAGAAGAAAAAAAACAAAATAGTTTGGAAGGAAGTACAGAAATCCAAGGAGAAAAAGAGCAGAGAATAAGGAAAATAACATTTCTTTATTATTCCAGAAAAGACGTGCAAAAAGCTATTTTTGAATTTTCAGCAGGGCGAGAGATTGTTCCGAGATATTTTGAGGGTTTTGGAAAAAGACCAGACTCTTTGCAATATCCAGGAGATGTTTTTGAATTAGTGAGAAAAGGAGCAACCTCTTTTCATTGCTCTGAAGAAATTTGGCAAGACCCATTAAAAATCTCAACAGAGTTAAACAAAAAACAACTTGATGATTTGAGGGTTGGCTGGGACCTTTTATTTGATATAGATAGTAAATATCTTGATTATAGTAAAATTCTTGCTGAAATTGTAATTAATATTCTGAAATTTTATGGAGTAAAAAACATCGGAATAAAATTTTCTGGAAACAAAGGATTTCATATACTTGTCCCCTGGAAATCTTTTCCTAAAGAAATCAACAACATAAAAACTTCAACAATGTTTCCAGAATGGCCGCGCATTATTATGGAATTTATAATAGCTGCTTCAAAAAAAGACCTGATCGATAGAATAACAAAACTCGAAAAACCAAGCAAATATGTAAAGAATTTTGAAGCTTCAAAAGAGGTAATGCCTGATTTAATTTTAGCGTCATCAAGGCACATGTTTAGAATGCCCTATTCTCTTCACGAGAAAACAGCACTCACAAGTGCTGTTTTAAAATTTGAAGAATTAAAAAATTTTCAGCCAAAAGATGCAGATCCCCTAAAAGTAAAAATAAGAAACTTTATGCCTGAAGCAGAAGAAGGAGAAGCAACAGAGCTTCTTAGAGAAGCACTTGACTGGCAAAAAAATCAGCATCCAGAAAAACAATGGAAAAACGAAAAAAAAGAATTTTCTGCAGAGCCTATAAAAATATTCGGTTCTCCAGACGAAATCTTTCCTCCAGCAATAAAGAAAATTTTGCAAGGAGTTAAAGATGGAAAAAAGAGGTCCTTATTTATTCTTATTAACTTTTGTAGATCAATCGGAATAGAAAACGAGGAGCTTGAGAAAATAATCTATGAATGGAATGAAAAAAATGAAACTCCCCTAAAAAAAGAATATATAAAATCTCAGCTTTTATGGAGCTATAAAAATAAGATTATTCTTCCCCCAAATTATGATAAGGATTATTATAAGGGCATTGGAATTTTTCCCACAGAGGAAGAAATCAAATTCAAAAATCCTGTAAATTACGCCAAAAAAAAGAGCAGACAGAATACTTTCAAAACCCAAAAAGAAAAAACCCGTTTTCGAAAGAAAAAAATTGATGAAGATTCTCTTTAATAATATTTAAAAATAAGGATTGGCTGTAAATATCATGAAAAAAAGAGGGAGATGGGGGATATTTTTTATTTTCTTAATTTTATTTGGCTCTTTTCTCCAGGCGCAGACTAATGCAACAACAGAAGAGGAAAAAATAAATAAGGCATATTCCTGTTTATTGGATAAAGTAAAAGACAATTGTGCTACTATTAGCACAGAAGAAAGAATTTTTTCTCTTCTTGCACTTAATCGATGCAAAACAGATGTTATGGCAAATTCTTTTAGTGACGGAACCTGTTGGCCAGGACCTTCTGAGGAGAATTGCCAAATAAAAACAACAGCACAAGCAGTTCTTGCTTTAAATTCTGCAAGAGCAAATGTTGATAAAGCAAAAACCTGGCTTTTATCCAAAAGCACAAGTCCTCCACAAATTACGTGGTATCTTCAAATTGAAAGTTCAGAAGAAACAACTTGCACAATAACTTATGCGCAGCAATCTTTAACAATTAATATTGGAGAAGATAAGAGAATAACAAATGATGCAGGACCTTGTCTAAGTCTTGCATATGGAAATTATTGGTTAGAAATTTTGCACACCTCTTCTTACTGCCGCGATTTAGAATTCGACATATCCTGTGATCAAAATTTCTTAACAAATCTTTTATTTAAAAAATTAGATTCTTCAACAATTTATGTTTCAGAAGAATCATCCTCTGCTTCAGCAGGAGGAGGAACAACAGAAAAAATAGAATCTTCTTGTTTTTCAGAAAATAATATCTGCAATTATGAAGGAAGTCTTTGGGCAGCACTTGTTCTTTCTTCTCTCGGAGAAGACGTCTCTTCTTATCTTCCTTATTTGATAACAATGGCAGAAGATAATACAAGATATTTCCCAGATGTATTCTTATATGCTTTGACATTGTTGCCAGACTATCGTATTTCTGTACTTTCAAAACAGAAATCAAGCAAGTGGTGGTTAGAATCAGGAGATAAATATTATGACACAGCCTTGGCTCTTTATCCTTTTAGAAATGATGTTTTAATAGAAAAAAGCAATGCAAAGGAATGGCTTTTAGATATTCAGGGTTCAGATGGATGCTGGGAAAATAATATAAGAAATACTGCTTTTATTTTACATTCTATCTGGCCAAGAAGTTTTACAGGAGATTCTGGCGGAACAGAAGTCAATGATTGTGAAAATTTTGGATATTACTGTGTAACTACAAGAACTTGTGAAGGAGCAATTCGTTCTGAATACTTTTGTGAGGGAATAAATTCAGAGTGTTGCAGTATTCCGCCAGCACAAAAAACATGCACAGACTTAGAAGGAATAGTATGCAATAAAAATGAATATTGTAAGCAAGGAACCCCGGCTAGTGCATCTGGTTTAACGAGCGGACAGACTTGTTGTGTGGGTTCAAATCCTGCTTGTGAATTAATTTCCTCTAAAGATCCTACCTGTGTTCTGGCAGGAGGAATTTGCAGAGTTTCTGGTTGTGAAGATAATGAAGAAATAACAACAGCATATGATTGTGAATACGCTCAAGATTATTGCTGCACTCTGAAAACAACTAAGAAAGGAGCAAGCACTCTTTGGATATGGATTTTGGTAATTTTAATTATACTTGTTGTTTTAGGAATAGCCTTTAAAGATAAATTAAGAGACCTTTTACTTAAGATAAAATCAAAATTCAGAAAATCTAAAGGCGGACCAGGACCTATTCCTCCTGGATTTAGAAGACCCCCACCACCACATTACCCATTTTTAAGAAGACCGCATCCAATGGCAAGACCTTCTTCATTTGAAAGAAAGATACTTCCTCCTCGCCCACCAGAACAGCCGAGAAGACCGATTGCAAGACCTTCTTCAAAAACAGGTGCGCAAAAAGAACTTGATGAGGTTTTGAAAAAGCTAAAGGAAATGGGCAAATAATTTCTTAAAATTAATTCCTTAAGAAACAGAGATTTAAAATAAATAAAATTTATTAACCTGTTTTTTCTTAATTAATTATGATTAAAAGATTTATCGGATTTTTTTTAATATTAGTTCTAATTGCCTCTCCAGCACTTCTTGCAGTTGAAATAGAGATGAATCCTGAATTTGATTCAGGCGAAACTCTTATCGCATTAGCTTCAGGAAATTTTTTAGATAAAATAACACGAGAAAATATCTTTTTTTATCAAGATCATGTAAGAATACCTCTTTTTTACGACGTGAAAGAGATAGATGGAGATTTTTACATTTATGCCTTGCTTACAAATAAGGGAGCCGGAAATTACTCCTTGATTATAAAAAATATAAGATACATGAATGGAACTGAAATAAGTGAAGAAGAAATTGTAAAAAACTTTCTAATTACAGAAGAGATAGCATATTTTTATGTTAACCCTGGTTGTTTAATTGCTTCAGATAATTTTTTCCTTGAAGTGCAAAACCTCCAGAGCACAAAAATAACTATTTCAATAAAAACATCAGAAATATTGGAATCAAACAGTTCTATAGAGCTTAAATCAGGTGAGCTTAAAAAAATAAATTTTGAATTAAATACAGAAGAAAGTGCTTTTGGCAAAATAGAATTAGCTTCAGAAGATACTTCTTATTCAGTACCTGTTTTTATTTATATCCAAGAAAAAATAGAAGAACCAGAAAAAGTAGAATTTAAATTTGAACCAGGAAGCGCAAATGTTTCATTAGCTACTGATTCAAATACCAAAAGAATAATTTATCTTAGAAATTTAGGAAAAGAGATAGAAAATCTTTCTATTTATGTTTCATCTTCTTTAGAGCCATATGTAGATGTTTCTCCTTCAATAATAAGCAGTTTTTCAGAAGAAGATACTGTAAAAATTGAAATATCTGTTGCTTCAAATACTGAAGAAGAAATTGTCGAAGGAAAAATATACGCAGAAGCAGGGGATTTTGAAACTTTTTTTACTCTAACGCTTTCTTTTGTAAAAGATTACATTCCTGAAGTAGAAGAAACTGAAGAAACTGAAGAAGAGACGATTCTAACTACTTGCTTAGGGCTGGAAGGCGTTGTTTGTCTTCAAGGCGAAAAATGCAGTGGAAATTCTTTACCCACTAAAGAAGGTGTTTGTTGTTTTGCAACCTGCGAAGCACCACCTAAAAGCAATACAGGCAAAATTATTGGATGGAGTCTTGTGGTTGTTTTAGTTTTATTTTTGTTCTGGTTCTTCAAAAAATACAAAAAAGTAAGACCAAAATTAGATTTACTTAAAATAGGAAAAGGAAAAAAATAATTTTCAATCCTTTTTTATTTTTTACCTTTTTTAGACTTGATATTTTTTGTTTTTGTTGGACTTGTTTTTTCAGAATCTTTTCCTTCTTTAGATTTTCCTTCAAGTTCTCTTAATTTTATTGCTAATTTTTGATTCTCAACCTGCATTACTCTTGCAATTTCATCATAAGAGTGAAGCCTCCTTAGCAATTCATTAAAAATTTCGTTGAAGCTGTTATTTTTTAGAGAAACATTTTCAGGAGAAATAATCTCCAGATGAGAGGGCATGTATTTAAACATTAAAAAAACAAGACGAGAAATTTCACTAACTTTAACCTCGATTTCTGCAAAGGTTGTATAGAAATCTTTTTGGTCTTTTATCAGCACAGGCTCTCTTATTTCTTCTGAGACAAGCTCAACATCTTTTTCTTTGCCCATTTCTTCTACTAATTTTTTAAGAGTTTCAAGAAGATGTTCTGGCGGTCTTCCTAGAATTTCAAGAATCATTACTGCGTTTATATTTGTTTCATTAAAACTCATTTTTATTTCCTTTTTTTCTTACCCAAAACAATATTGCGAGCAAGATAGAGAAAGCTATCAAGCCATAAAGCGGATAATTTCTCTTTAATTTTTCCGAGTTTTCCTCGCTTTTTATATTTTTTGGATTTAAAATTATCGGCACAATTTCATTTCCAATAACTTCTCCTGTAGCAGAATTTAATCTGTCTAAACTTCCAGAAGCCTCAACATTTTCTTCACTTATATTGCTAGCACCACTTTCCAATTCCCCTGTATTCTCTGTAGATTCTTGTGAAGAATCTGTTTTTTGAATTGATTCAAGACTATAATCACTAAATGTTTTAACAATTGTTGTTTTGGATTTTCTGATTTTTATTTCTATATATGCTGGTCCAACATAATTTTCTATTTTTAATACAAATTCTTTTTCTTCATTAGCTGAAATAGCATTGTTTACATAATAGAATGTTGATTTCCAATCGTTATTATCTAAAATTCTGGAGACGCGCGTCTCTTCCCCAAAAATATCTATTTTTACATCATAAGTGCCAGAATCAAAATCAGATAGAATAATTTTGAAAGAAAACTCTTCATTAACATAAACCTCTTTTGGATAATCTACTTCAATACTCTGTGCTGAAACAAAGGAAATTAATAAAATAAGAAGAATCAATCTAAGGATTTTCATGATAAAAATCTAAAAAGAAGAAGGGGATTTAAGTTTTATTGTGCTGTTTCAGCTATATTTTTCTTTAAAATCAAGATACTCTTTCTCTCCTCGCTTTTTCCCTTTTTTTGCAATAAGAATTCTTGAAAATATTTTATTATCGAGAAGCCATTTGCATTTTTCTTTTTCTATTTTATCAAGCCATCCGTTTCCTTTTACTTCTATTCCAATAACATCATATCCTGTTTTTTTCCTTTTTATTCCTATGAAATCTGGAAATCCTGCTCCGAGCATCATGGGAATATTAATACCTCTGAATTTATTTTTTACTTTTACCAATTTTCCTTCTTCAACATTATTTGTCCACTTGTCAACAATCCAACCTTTTTCCTCCAAATCTTTTCTGACTTTTAATTCAAATCGTGCACCGGCAGCCCTGCTTTTTTTCCCCCTAATAGAATTCTTCTCTCTCTTTTCCATAAATCAAAAAAACAACCGACCTATAAAAACCTAACTTCTAAGTCTATTAAAAATCATTCCAATTGCGATTATTCCTAGAATTACAGGAATCCATGGAATTCCAATAGTGAGATATCCTAGCTCTCTCAAAAACCATGTTATGGCAAATACTAGAATAATCACTGCTAATGCTGGAAATTTATTTTTAGCCATTTTGATTATAAATCCCTCGCCTGAAGAGTTCTTCTTCCATTAGCTTTTGCTCTTTTAATTGCATCTATTAAAATCTCTTCAACTTTTCTTTCCAATGCTCTTTCGACTTCATCTGCAACACTTGAAATTGAATTTTCTTTATCTAACTCTTTCACTGTTTTTCTTATGTTGCTTTTTATTATCAATGCCATATTTTTTATAAACAAGGATTATTTAAATTTCTTACTAATTTAACCCAGCATCTTCTTTTATCTTTTTAATTCCTTCTATAGCTATTTCAAAAAATTCCTCAAGACTTAAGCCAAGTTTTTCACATTCGCGAATTATTTCTCTGTCAACTTTTGCAGCAAAAGTCTTGTCTTTAAATTTCTTTTTTAAACCTTTTGCTTCCATATCACTGATTTTATTTCCTCTCATTAAAGCATAAGCATGAATCAAACCAGTAATTGTTTCAGATGCAGCTAGGGCGTGCTCAACTTTTTCTGTTCTTATTTTATCTTTCAGAGAAGGCAGCTCTTCAAAACCATATCCGTGACTTAAAACAGTTTGAATAAATTTCTCATCAAAACCCGCTTCTTTCAATATTTCTGGAGCTTTTGTTAAATGTGTTGTGACATTATCTTTTGTAATCCCCCAATCCACATCATGAACCAATCCAAGCATAGCCCAATAGTTTCCATCTTCATTAATTTTCTTAGCTAGTTCTTTCATAACAGCCTCGCTTTCTAAATAATGAATTAAATCTTGTCCAGAAGAATTATATTTTTTTACAAGTTCAAGTGCTTGGTCGCGCGTTATAGGAAGATTTGCCATTTTATTTTTCAGGCTTCATGAATGGAAATAATATAACATCCCGAATTGAAGAAGAACTTGTTAAGAGCATTGTAAGTCGATCAATTCCTATACCTAAGCCAGAAGTAGGAGGCATCCCATATTTTAAAGCATCGATAAAATCTTTATCCATTGGCTGGGCTTCTAAATCTCCTTTTTCAAATTTTTCTTTTGCAAATTTCCAGTAATTTTCAAGGGCTATTGGATCATTTTGTTCTGAATAAGAAAGACCGAGTTCCAGGCCATTTATAATAATCTCAAAAGAATCTACAATATTCTGATTCTTTTCATTGATTTTTGCAAGTCCAGCAGCCTCGAGAGGATAATCATAAACTAGAGTTGGCTGAATTAATTTTGGCTGAACTTTCTCTTCAAAAATACAGATTATTATTCCTCCCAATGTATCACGTCCTTTAATATCTACATTTAATTTTTCAGCAATTTTTTTCGCTTCATTTATATTATTAATTTTAGAAAAATCACTTCCTGTTTCTTTTTTTAAAGCATCAAAGAATTTTACTCTTTTCCACGGAACTTTAAAATCAATCTCATTTTCGGAAATTTTTATCTTTGTCTTCCCATGGATTTTTTTCACAACAAAACTAATCATGTCTTCTGCAAATTTCATATTATCTTTATAATCTGCATAAGCCCACATAGTCTCTACCTGGGTAAACTCTGGATTATGGGTCCTGTCTATGCCCTCATTTCTAAAATCGGGCGAGAATTCAAATATCTTTTCATAACCCCCGGAAATTAATCTTTTCAAATATAATTCATTTGAAATCCTCAAATAAACTTTCATTTTTAAGGCATTAAGCTGAGATTCAAAAGGCCTTGCACTGGCTCCACCATAAACAGGTTGTAAAATCGGAGTTTCTACTTCTATAAACTTTCGAGATTTCATAAATTCTCTGATTTCATCAAAAATTTTCCTTCTTTTCTCAAAAACCCCTTTGACTTCTGGATTCATAATCAAATCAAGATATCTTTTTCTGTACCTCTCTTCTTTGTCTTGAAGTCCGTGCCATTTAGATGGAAGAGGAAGAATAGATTTGGTTAAAAGAGTGATTTTTTTTACAAGTAAAGAATGCTGGCCTGTTTTTGTTTTAAAGACCCTTCCTTCAATTCCAACTATGTCTCCAATATCAATATATTTCTCGAAGAATTCAAAATCTTTTTTATCGATTTTTTCATTCTGAAAAACAAGCTGAATTTTTCCAGAATAATCTAATAATTCAGCAAAAATTATTTTTCCAATTTCTCTTTTTTTCATAATTCTTCCGGCTGTTTTTATATTTGTGCCAATCTTCGATTTCAAAGCTTTTCCAATAGAATCTTTTTTATCAAATTTTGCAGGATAAGGATTTATCTTTTTGCTTCTAAGCTCTTCTAATTTTCGGATTCTTTCTTTGATTATTTCTTCTTCTCTTCCCATTTTAATTTACTTCATCGAGGATTATTTTATTTTTAAATCCCCCTTTTTCTTCCTGTTTTTTCTTCCTAATTAATTCTAACTTATCTTTATTAATCCCTTTAAATTCACAGATAGCATAAAGAACCTCGAATATATCTGATAATTCTTGCCTGTTATCTTCTTCTAAAAATTCATCCACTTCTTCTTTCAATTTATTCTTCAGCTTTTCCCAATACTCTCCATCATCCGCAATATGTGTAACCGAGATTTTTCCCCTATGATTAATAATCTCGGGAATTTTATCTCTGACTAACTTATTATATTTCATCTTAGATATGAAGTATTTTGAAACTTTTAAATTCTTGGAATCTCTCTGGCTTAATTTCAACCTTTTTTATTTGAGAATGCTTTGGACCTTTTTGTGCAATCTCCACCATTTTATTTACATCGTTTAACTCACCCTCAATAAAAATTTCAATTCTTCCATCTTCAAGATTTCTTACAAATCCCTTGATGTTATATCTCTCTGCGTTTTCTTTAACAAATGACCTATAGAATATACCCTGCACTATTCCGCTGATATAAAGCCTTACTGATTTTTTCATAATATATTATCTGATTAGGACTTTATATTTTTAATTGAGACTCTTTTTATCTCCAATTTTTTCTAATCGGAGAAATTATTTTTTCTAAATATTCTGTAACCGCGTTTTTCAAATCTAATGGATGCAAGTTACCAGAAACATATGCTTTTTCTAAATCGGCACAATTCAAAAACTCCAAATTTCCTCCAAATTTTTCTGGTCTGGAGATTTTAAATTTATTAATTTCGGGGAAAATTATTAATCTTGCTATTTGCAAAATAGGATTATCCTCAATTATTTTTTCAGGACAATAAGCATTTTGGATTGTTTTAGCTATTATCTTAGGAGAATCCAAGACAGAAATTCCTGTTCCAGGAATTGACCTAGACATTTTTTGCCCTGGGCCTTTTAATGAAGTAATTAAGGGGGTATGAACGGCAACAAAATTATATTTCAAAACCTCTTTCATATCCTTGCCAATCATATGCACCTTTCTTTGTTCTAATCCCCCCTCAGCAACATCTACCTTCAAATGCTTAATATCAGCAACTTGCATTAGAGGATATATCAATTGGGAAATTGTCGCATTTTGTATGTCTCTAGCAATTTCTTGCATACTTCTCAAACCCCGATTAATAGTTGATTTTTGTGCAAGCTTCATTATGTCTAATTGATAATCTTTATTAAATTGAAAACTGCTTCCCAAAACAATTTCTGCTTTTAATCCAATTGCTTTAATTGTTTTTTTCCAGTTTTCAACCTCTTTTTTAATTTCTTCTTCTGTTCCTTTTCTATTTAAAAAAGAATGAACATCTGCAAGCAAAATTTTAACTTTAAATCCTGCTTTCTCAAAATCTTTAAGTTTAATTATCGTAACAAAATGTCCTAAGTGCATTGGTCCAGAGAGTTCGTATCCGCAATATACAACAGGATTCTTCTTTTTTGTCAAAATCTCTTTTAGTTCCCCTTCTCCAAGAATCTCTTCTGTATTTCTTTTTATAAGCTCAAATTTCTCTTGGACATTCATATTAACTAATGAAGGAGATGTTTATTTATAACTTTTGCTGATGTTCTCAAATTACAATCTTAGATTAAGTTCAAAGAAAGTCTAAAATTTTAAGAAGATTTAAAATCCTCTTAAATCAAGCTCATTATTTAGTATAGTAATCACCTGGCTTGAAAAGTAAACTCTCGGACCGACAGAAACACTTTGTGAAATTTTTTTAACTCTTTTTAGTTCTTTTTTTGGAAGTCCTAAATGGTCTCCTAGAACAAAAACACTTTTATCAGAAATTTTAGCATTTCTTAAAGATTTTCCCCCCTTATCCAGCAGAACAATTTCTTTACCTTCTTTCACTAACTCCCCAATAACATTTAAGAAACTTTTTTTCTCTATAAAACATCCTGGAAAAACCTCTGTTTTTTCGCCTTTTTTATATTTGTAAAGAATTTTTTTTATTAGATTTGCAACATCTTTTTTACTGAGGCTAGTCTCTGGTTTCACTCTGATTTCTATGTGTTTTGGAGGATCTGGAGCACCATAAAACACCAGATGTAGCGAAACATCATCTCTTAATTTATGTGAAAGAAAGAAAGCATTTATGATAACATGCATCACAATATCCATTCTTCCGAATTTCATTAAATCATTAATATCAAAATTTCCAGAAGTTCTTGCAGTTGATGAAAAATACACAAATTGCCTCATAATGATTTAATGACAAATTACTTATTAAATTTTTCTTACCAGTTAAGTTTAAATTTCTACTAGACTTAAGAATATTATGAAATTTCTAGTTTTTCCTGAAATTCGTCAAACACATGATTATGATTGCGGGGCCAAAGCAATAGAATCTGTTCTTGCTTATTATGGTTTTGATATAAGCGAATCAGAAATAATCAAAATTTCTGGGACAAAAAAAACAGGAACATCCCCTAGAGGAATAATAAAAACTTTTAAAAAATTCGGGTTAAAATGCAGAGAAGACCAGTTGACAATTAATCAGATAAAAAAATACATTAATAAGAAAATTCCAGTGATTTTGCTTCTTCAGGCATGGGCAAATAGAAAAGATATAAATTGGGAGAGAGATTGGGCTGATGGGCATTATGTCGTTGTAATAGGGTATGACAGAAAAAAGCTTTATTTTGAAGACCCTGCATCAGTACTGAGAACCTATCTGACATACAGAGAATTAGAAAAAAGATGGCATGATAAAGACAACAAGGGCAGAAAATATATTCATTATGGAATTGCTGTATATGGAAAAAAGAATGTCTTCAGTTTTAAGAAAAAGATACACATGAATTAACATCTCTGATCAAGAGGCTGAAGGGCATCTCAGCCCAGATTATTTCTACCTTAATTTTTTGATTCGGCATTTTTAGCAAAATTTATAACTCTATTAATACCTATTTTTGTAGATAATAGATGAAAAAACCCTATATAAAGAAACTCGGAATTTTTTCCGGATTTAATGTCTGGATAGTAGACGGAAAATACATAAGGAAAAATCTTGATGAGGAATTTAGCAACTTTGGTCAGCCTCTTGATTTTAAAATTATCCCGAAAAACGAGTTATGGATAGATAAGGAGCACGACGGAAATGAAAGCAGATTTTTTATAAATCATATGCTGACTGAGCACAGACTAATGGTAGAGGGAAAGAGTTTTGACCAGGCACTTAAAATAGCAGATAGAATAGAGAGAAAGGAGAGGGCAAAATCAAAAATAATTAAGAGGGCCCTCAGGAAAATCAGACACAAAAAAGAGATTCTCAATAAAATACACAAAAAACTTATTAAAAAATACAGTAAGAGAATTAAGGTCTGGATTGTCAGAGGCGAGCTTGTAAGAGATTTATTTTTCGTAGAGTTCACAGAAGGAGGCCACGACCAGGTTTACCATTTTGTTCCTAAGGGGGAAATCTGGATTGATGATGATGTAAGCCAGAAAGAAAGAAAGTTTGTTCTCTTGCATGAACTACATGAGAGAAACTTAATGGCTAAAGGATGGGTTTATGATACTGGAAAAAGGGCAGCTCACTGGTCTGCTGCTAGAATAGAGCATTTCTGCAGAAGATATCCGCAATTTCTTGATATGAAAATTGAGGAAGAGTTGAATAAGGTTAAATAGAAAGATATCCCTTCCTTTTTTCCTCTGGAAACTTTTCTATGGAATATCTAAGCATTGTTCTTGGCATTTTTTGATATTCTTTTTCAAAAATCTTTCGAGTTCTCTGACATCCATTTTTCCGATTTCCCTGAGCATCAATTCTTCCAAATTTCATTAAATCATTAATATCAAAATTTCCAGAAGTTCTTGCAGTTGATGAAAAATACACAAATTGCCTTATGAATATTAAATAACAGATTGCTTCTTAAATTTTATCTCGCGCTCAATATTTAATCGCAAGACTGAAATACAAATTCCGGCCTTGCAAAGACCCCCCCTTCTTTTATAATTCTATAAATTCCAATAAATCTTTCTTCGTGAAAAGCGCAAAATTTTCCAATATTTTTTTCATCTCTTTTTCTTTCTAGATGTTCAGAATATATTGGACAGCCCTTTAAAATTTTATTCACAAATTCTTTTTTTATCTGGATAATTGGATAGAGTTCAGTGATAATTTCTCCGGGAATTAGAATTTTTTTTAGATTTGCGTCATTTCCATTTTTATACTCTTCAACTATTTTTTCAAATTCATAAAGATTTATAGACGGATACTTTTCATCCTTTTCATTAAAAATTCCCGCCCTAATTCTTCTAAGCTCTAGCATATGAGCCCCAATTCCTAAAGACTCCCCCAAATCATAAATTAATTTTCTTACATATGTCCCGCCCTGGCAAGCAACCCTAAATAAAATATTTTTCTCGCCTTTTTCAATTATTTCAAAATTCTTTATTTCTCTCTCGCGCAATTGTCTCTTGACCCTTGATTTTTTTGGCGGTAGTTGCATTATTTTTCCGGTAAAGTTCTCTTTTATTTTCTTTTTAATCTCTTTTAAAGGAAGAACTCTGTGAATTTTCATTATTCCAACATATTCCTTATCTTCTCCTAGAAAAAAACCTGTAAGTTTGCACCCCCGATTTATTGCTATTGGAAGAACTCCTGTGACCTTAGGGTCGAGTGTTCCAAAATGACTTGTTTTTCTTGCATTAAGCTTTTTTCGAATAAAATCAGAAATTTCAAAACTTGTCGGTCCAGAAGGCTTATTAATATTTACAATGCCGAATTCAAGAAGCTCTTGAACACTTTTGTTTTGTTTTATTTTTTCGATGTCCATAATTAATAAAAAGGGTACGAGTATAAAAATCTAAAGTTTTGTAATAATGGCGTAATATGATAAAAACATTTAAAACAACTTTTAGAAATAAAGAAACTAGGAAAACCCAAAATTTTGCCAAAAACAACCCATCTCAAAATTGAGGAAAAGTTTAAAAACTCAACTAAAGAGGTTAATCTTAATCTTAGAGAAATATACCTATACTTATGGTATGCTGAGGCGGGAAAAGTTTTGAAATAACGATTTCTCTTGTCTTTTTTTCAAGTAGTTAGAAAAATTTATAAGCAACTTTGAAAAATTTCTCCTTAAGATTTGAATTTCCATATAAAATTAAAACTAAAAATGAAGAAAAAAAAGATTTTAAAATTGACATTGGCGTCATTGATAACCCTGAGCACGTTTTCTCCATTTTGCGCTAGTTCAAAAAATTCTATAAATTTAGAAAAAATAGCTTTTGAATCTATAAACAAAACAGAAGAAACTGTTCAAATACCTCAGACAGATAAAATCAATCTCCCGAATTTAACCAAGGGAATTTATGATTCAAAAGAGCTGTATTCTCTTATTGATAAAGTATACAATGAATTTCCAACTCTGCCTGAATATCTTAACCAGGAATTTATAAGAGAAGCAGTAAGAATTGAATCTACTGATAATTCAAAAGCAATAAGTAAAAAAGGGGCCAGGGGTTTGATGCAACTTACTTACAGCGCATGGAATGAGGTTGAAAAAGAACTAGACTATTATCCAAATGTTTTTGACCCCCAGGCAAATCTTAGAGCTGGATTGAAATATCTGTTGTGGATTAATGATTATTGCGAATCAAGACATCCTGAATGGAGTAATTTAAGCAATGAAGATAAAAGAAGAACAATAATGGCTTCTTATAATGGGGGGGCTTCTCGATTGTCAAATCGGGGTTGGGAAATAGAAAGAATGTATGGAGAAACAAGAGATTACGTAACCAAGATTGAAAAAGGAATGCGCCAATAAGATTAATAAAATTATTTAAAGAATTATTTCTGCAAAGCCATTCTTCCGAATGGATTTTAGACGTTCGCAGAATGGTTATTTCTGCAAAGCCATTCTTCCGAATGGATTTTAGACGTTCGCAGAATGGTTATTTCTGCAAAGCCATTCTTCCGAATGGATTTTAGACGTTCGCAGAATGGTTATTTCTGCAAAGCCATTCTTCCGAATGGATTTTAGACGTTCGCAGAATGGTTATTTCTGCAAAGCCATTCTTCCGAATGGATTTTAGACGTTCGCAGAATGGTTATTTCTGCAAAGCCATTCTTC
>Ga0268276_1001239_pt1 | contig 26041 bp, 17 predicted proteins | sample saktaG_4_FD_190145 | JGI IMG/M metagenome (GOLD analysis project Ga0268276, IMG submission 190145) | Saline water microbial communities from Sakinaw Lake, British Columbia, Canada - sak_2010_1_5_45m | ecosystem: Environmental > Aquatic > Non-marine Saline and Alkaline > Saline ... | reverse complement strand
CTTTCCGCCACCCTGCGCGCCTTCCTGGACGACATCACCGAGCGGGTCATCCGTGAAAGCGTCTTTTCCGACGATTCAGAGCCCGAGGAGGTCGCCGACCCCGAGATCCTGCACTTTCTAGATTCTAGTCAACTGATAACCGGATGCGGCGTTTCCGGGATGGCCGATAGAGGCGGGGCTGGAGATCGAGGTGGCGGGGGGCGAGAACAGTGGCAGTGGGCAGTGAGACGGGATGGTGGGGCTGGAGGTTAGATCAGTGCGGCGATACGACGGGGGGTGGCGCCGAGAGCCAGGAGGGTCTTCAGGAGGTTGTCAATGGTGGCTGAGGCGGGATTGCCGAGCATACGGGCGACGCCGGACTGCTTGGTGCCGATCTTGGCGGCCAGTGCCTCCTGAGTGAGGTTCTTCTCATTGCGGAGGCGCTCGATCTCAAGAGCGAAGCTGACCCGCATCCTGACGAGTGCTTGCTCCTGCGGCGTAAGCCCGAGCCAGGCTGCAGCATCGGTGATGCGGTAGCCGGCGGCTTCGAGTCGCTTTCTCTTCTGGTTGTCCATGGCGATTATCCTTTCGTAAGGCGGTCGTAGGTTTTGAGACGCCCGGCGCAGAGCTTGATTACGGCATCGGGCGTCTGTCTCGTCTTCTTTGCAAGCACATGCACCATCAGCACGGCGTCGGGGTCGACGCGGCAGAAGATGCGCCATTCGGTGGCCCTGTCCTTGATGCGCAGTTCGAGGCAGCGCGTGCCGAGGGCCGGCATGGGCCGCGCCTGCGGCATGGAGAGGATTCCGGCGCCTTGAAGCACCCCGAGAAGCGTTCCGGCTTCAATGCGCGCCTCTTCGCTGAAGGGCGGCGTTTTGATCTCGCCGGAAAGCATGATGAGGGGCTTCCGTGCGTGCATGACCGTAATATAACATATGCGTTATAATTGACAAGCGGAAAATGCTCGCGTGTCGCGGCAACTCGGCACGCATTGGCGCGCGGGGACGGATGTGAGTGCCCGCCGAGAACGGCGGGCCGCGGTAATGGTGTGCGCTGCATGTGGGCGGCGTTATTCAAGGCGATTCTCGACTGGCTGACCGGGTTGGTGAAAAGCCAGACCGGCACAGCCGGCGAGGACGTAGCGGCAAAGCCGGGGTTGCGCGAGCGGCTCGACAGGCGGCTGGCGGAATGGAAGGCCGGGAGGGGTGGGAAGCCCGCCGATAACGGCAGGCCGCATGGGATGCCCGCCGATAACGGCGGGCCGCAGTAATAAGAGGCGGTGGGCAGTGGGCAGTAGGCAGTGGGTGCGGATGGCGATTGTGGCGGGGGCTATCCTGCTGGCCGGATGCACCGGGCCGCGGGTGGTGTTTGTGCCATCGGCGGACGCCCCGGTGCGGGCGGGTCCAGGGGTGCGCGGCCGGGTCTACGTCTGGACGGGGGCGGCGTGGGAGCTGTCGCGCAACCGGGTGCCCGTACCCGAGGGGCTCTACATCTGGGACGCCGGCGACACGGCGCCGGCGGGCGAATGACACGCGGTGGCCGGGCGACTCCCCCACCCCACCATTGCAAAACAGACCTTCACAGCAATGTGGAGGTCTTTTTTCTTGACCGAGCGGAACCGCGTACAGGCAAGCGGGCGTGCAAATTTCAGCTATTCTTCCGTTTGGTTTGTTTTGTTATTTGTTTGGTTTTTTTGGCAGGCTTTTTCAGCCTGCCTCAGGGTGTAGCACGAAAGCAAGCCTGACACGCGCCAGAAACAAAAAGCCCCGCTTTTATTGGTGTTTTTCAATAAAACCGGGGCGGAATGGAATGGAGCGGGCGAAGGGAATCGAACCCTCGTGTTGAGCTTGGGAAGCTCACATTCTGCCATTGAATTACGCCCGCAGAAAGCTGTCGTAAGAGTGTAAACCGAGTGGCGGTCTTCCGTCCAGTGGAAAATTATTTTTTGCCTTCCAGCTTGTCGGAAACGGTGCCGAAGCGGATCGTCTCCCTGGTTTCCAGGCGATCCAGCTTGCCATCACGGATCCAGGCGATGCGATCAGAGATCTTGAGCATTTTCACGTCGTGTGTCGCGGTAATGATCGTGCAGCCGTTGTTTTTCTGAAGCGAAGCGAGCAGTTCGATCACCTCTTCGCCGGTTTTGGTGTCGAGGTTTCCGGTTGGTTCGTCGGCCAGGATCACCGAGGGCTTGTTGATCAGGGCGCGGGCGATGGCCACGCGCTGCTGCTGACCGCCCGACAATTGCATGGGCAGGTGGTCGAGCCGGTGGCCCAGCCCGACCTGGCGCAGCACCGCTTCGGCGGCGGCGGTCGCTTCCGCGGGTGACGCGCCCCGGAGCACGGCGGGCAGGGCGACATTCTCGCGGGCGCTCATCACCGAGATCAGATTGTAGGACTGGAAGATATAGCCAATCTTGTTACACCGGACCCACGCCTGTTTCTCCTCGGGCATCTTGAAGAGATCCTCGCCCATGAAGTGGATTGTCCCAGAGGTCGGAATGTCCAACGCGCCGATCATGTTGAAGAATGTCGACTTGCCGGACCCCGACGGCCCCATGATCGAGAGGTACTCGCCCTCGTAAATGTCCAGCGTCACGCCGTTGAGCGCCCAGACCTCCTCCGCCCCGAGCGTATAGCGGCGGGTGACATTCTCCGACCGTGCAATCACATGCTTTCCATCACTCATGTTCGTTCCCGCTCCATCGCTTCGGGGTTAGTGGACTTCCTCTTCATGCAGATTCATCTGATCGGGTGTGGTGACCTTCGAAATCAGGCCGTCTTCGATCCACATGATGCGATCGGATTTCTTGAGCATCTTCAGGTCATGGGTTGCCGCAATGACGGTCACGCCCAGATCATCGCACAATTTGCGGAACAGCAGGATGATCTCCTCGCCGGTCTTGAGATCGAGGTTGCCGGTCGGCTCATCGGCCAGCAGAATGTCCGGCGAGTTGGCCAGGGCCCGGGCGATGGCCACGCGCTGCTGCTGCCCGCCCGACATTTCAGACGGCTTGTGCAGCGCCCGGCCTCCGAGACCGACCAGATCGAGGATGTGCAGCGCCTTCTCGCGGGCCTCTTCATTGTCGAGCCCCGCAAACGCCATCGGCAGCATGACGTTTTCGATGCACGACATCACCTGGATCAGGTTGTAGGACTGGAAAATATAGCCCACTTTGCGACACCGCAGCCAGGCCAGCTCGTAGGGATCGAGCTGGGCAATGTCGACCTGATCGATATAGACCTTGCCGGCCGTCGGCTTGTCCAGCCCGCCGATCATGTTGAACAGCGTCGATTTGCCTGAGCCCGACGGTCCCATGATTGAGAGGTATTCCCCCCGAATGATGTCGACTGTCGCCCCGCGCAGCGCATGGGTATCCGTATCGCCCATCCGGTACACCTTGCGCACCTCGACCGCGCGGATGACAAATCCGCTGCGAGCCGCCGCGTCGGCATTCTCAAAGAACAACTCGCGATTGAAAGCCATGCGCTTGTCTCCCCTCGTCATCCCCTATACGTTCGAACGCAATGCCGAGGCCGGGACCATCCGGGCCGCAAAGTTTGCCGGATAAATCGCCGCCACCATGGACAACAGCGTTCCCACGGCCACGCATCCCACACACGAGAGCGTCAGCCGCAGATAGGAAAGCTCCTGAAACAACAGGTCAAACCCGAACATCCCCCCGTAGATGAGGATCGGGATCAACGCGCCCAGCAGCGTTCCGGCAACCGATCCGGCAAACCCGATAAACGCGCTTTCTATGAGAAACATCCGGCGGATAAAAGACGAGAGCGCGCCGAGGCATTTCATGGTTCCGATCTCCCGGATCCGTTCCGTCACCGACATCAAGAGCGCGTTGGCGATACTGATGATCGTGACAAACAGCGAGATGACCGCCACCCAGATCGTGCGGAATCGCGCCTGTTCGGCCTGCGCCTGCATGCGCGCCATCTGCTCCAGCGTCTCCTTGCCGAACAGCAGGTCTCGCTTCACCCCTTCGGGGGTCTGTCCCGCATACGTGCGGCCCTCGACGGCATCCAGCAGACCGACCCGCGCCATGCCGCGCGTGAGGTCGGCGAGCGCGTGCGGAACGGCCCCGTCCTGGCCCAGCACCACGAGCAGATAGGCCCCGGCGCCCACCTCCTGCGGCGTACTCGGAACGCCCCGCGCAGACTGCCCGCCAGTAATCCGAATGGCGTCAAACGGCATCGCGTTCAGGCGATTCAGGAACAACTGCTCCGTGCGATCCATCGCGCCGTATACGGCGACAGCCAGCGTCTTGCCCGAAGCCGCCCCGACCTCGCTGCGGACCAGCGCCTCCATCAGCGTGACGACCTGCCGCACCTCCTTTTCACGCGCCAGGGACGAGCTGATCAACTGCCCGGCGACGTTACTCATCAGGAACGCGATCCCCAGCACCACGCCGCTCACCGTCACCAACGAACGCCCCAGGCGGATGCGGATGCCCTGCACCGCGATCTGCACCGCCCGGCTCATCGGAAGCCTGACCTGTTTGCCAATTTGATCTCTCATACCCGTACGACCTGTTTGTTGCCGTTTGTCCTGACACGCCCCGCCGGGAAGCGTCCCTAAAAGGGCGTTCCGGAAACCGCGCTGTTGACCAAGTTGGCCGCCACGCCGATCAGCGCAATCAGCCCGACACCCGTTCCGTATCCCGCCATCAGCACCGGCACTATCTGCAAGAAACGCTTATGGCCGAACCGGGGGTGAAAATAGAATTTTCCGATCATCGCGCCAACCACCAGCAGGATGAAGCCGTGCGGCATGCCGCCCACCGACTGCACAAAGCCGAAGATCGCCATGATCGGCAGCCGGAAGCACGTGAGAAGCGTGAACGTGACCAGCGAAAAACTGAACGCGCCGCCGATGACCCACGGATGCAACGCCTGGTAAAAGAGCGGTTTGCCACCCGTCACCTCCATGGTTGACGAAAAGAGCAGCATCGTGTTCTTGGCGTTCAATTCCCACATTTTCTGCGCGTAGGGATACAGGTCGGAGGGGATCACGCCGCTCTTCCAGATAAACGACCAGAACAAGAGGCTGAGGCCGAACGACAGCGGCAGGGTGATGGCGGTGGACTTCACGTAGGAGAAGAAGTTGGTGCCCGTCAGTTCGCTGACGCGGAATCCCACCGCCTGTCCGGCGAACTGATCCACGGGGATCGGCGCCATCCAGATATCGATGCCCTTGTATCCCGACAGGATGATCGCCGCCTCCTTGACCATCGGGATGGATGTGTGCTGGCCACAGATGCCGATCAGGCGGGCGTCGACATAAGACATGATCGGCGTATACACCAACGTGAACAGAAACAGGAAGTAGAGCGGAAACTTCGGAACCAGCCGGTGCGCGACGGCCACGACGCACAACGACGCGATCACATACAGGACGATGGCGATCCAGGGCGCGAAGTCTCCTCGGCCGGGCGGGGTCTGCCACAGGCTGACCCGATCCTTCTTGCGCATGCCCGCATCCCGTTGATCCGCCTTGTTTTTACGGAGCGTGCGCATCACATCGCGGCCGGTCTGGTAAAACGAGATGACCGTGATGCTCAGCGTAACGCCCAACCCGAAACTCCACCAGAAATCAATCGAATTGCCGAACGTGGTGGAAACGGTATCCATGCCCGGTTGCCAACGGGTGAGAACTCCCATCTTGTACAGGATGGGGTTCATGATGAGCGTTAGCAGAATGCCGCAGCCCGAGCCGACCATGGCCCAGAATGGCACAATCATGCCGGCCAGCAGGATGCCCAGATCAATCACGATCCCGAACGGCGTCGCCGGCAGCACCTGCTCCAGCAGACGGGTCATGTCGTACCACGGCAGCGGAATTATCATGATGGGTTTAGTGAGAATCGCCCCGGTGACCAATGGCACACCGACCTGGATGATGCCGAATCCCAATCCCAGAATAGCCCCGAGGGAGAACACCCGCCATTTCCACGTCGTGTGTTTTTCACCCGCCTCGGAGAGCGCCATGGTGCCGCTGGCTGCAATGGACGCGAAGGGAAACGGCAGCCGTTCGACATCTGACGTGACACGGAAGAAAAAGTAGCCGAGGGTGTAGCTGCGGATGGTCCCGACGATCGAGAGGAAGACCATGAGCATGATCGGGATAGACCAGTCGGCATGGAACAGGTTCCGACCCAGTATCGCCTCGCTCATGGGCTGGGGCGCGTACCAACTGGGAAACTTGCCGATGAGCCCCATATCGCGAGCGGCTTCGGAACGGATCAGGAACTGGCGCCAGATCAGATCGCCGATCGGCCCGCCGCCTGCCATCGTTCCCGCAACCGACAAGAGCACGCACAACTCCTGTTTGCTCAAGGTTTTCATCGCCCGGCGGGTCACTTCCGAAAAAATGATCAGCGTGACCCAGGATGCCGAAATGCCGCCGCCCGTCATCAGGCTGAGGTAAATCGATCCGGGCATCATCAGCAGGCCGCAGAAGAACGCGCCCACGACCGCCACCCAGGTAAACCCGTTTTTAAACTCGGTCGGTTCGTCAATGATCGAGCGGTACATTTCCAGCTCGGCATCCATGGATTGCCGTTTCCGTTCATCCGACATGGGGCTCTCCTTCCACGCGCGCCCGCTGGATCAGGGATTTGGATTCGTCGTACATTTCACTTCGCTCCCGTTCTGTCGCCGCGCGCCAATTCAAAAACTGCTTGCGCAGCACGCCCAGGAACGGTTTCAACGTCCGCTCCCACGAGGCGGTCGTTCCGCTCAGGCGGAGCATCCGGACCCGGGCGATGAACTCCCCGGTTTCCGTATCGGTGGGCAGCAGGATCTCGACCCGTTGCGAGACGCCCAGATCATAGGGTTTCAGCCAGACCGTCGCCACGACCGCCGGCAGCGCGCCCACATGGGCCGCCTCTCCCGGGCATTCGCGCAGGATGACCTCTGGAGGCGCCGCAAAGAATTGTCCGGTGCCCCCTTCGCCATGCGCATCCATCCAGCGGTGCATGTAGCTGAGAATCGCGACGCGGTCATACGGCGTGAAGGTGAACGGCAGATCGAATTCCATGGCGTCGTTCACGATCGGCGGCAGCTTCCACTCCCGGTTCTCGGACGGCGCGGCCAGTTTCGCGGCGCTGCGCGCGGGAATAATCGTCGAAAGCAGGACCGACCCGACGATCGCCAGCGAGGCGTAAATCGTCTCGATCGAGCTGTAATTCATGTTCATTCCCCGCGTCAGATTCAGCGCCGTCAGCACACGGCCGACGCCCTGGCTGAGCAGGTACCCCATCATGGCACCGACCACCGCATACACGGCGGCCTCCGCCATGAACATGAAGAAGACATGATTCGGGGCGATGCCCACGGCGTTGTAGACGTAAATCTCACCGCGCCGTTCGTAGACCGATCCGCGCATCGTGCTGAAGACCGTGAGCGCGGCAATGATGATCGGAATCAGAATCTGCAGCACGCCCTCAAACGTTTTGGCGCGAATCCGCGAGCCGAAGTAGGCAATCCCCTCAACGCCGTAATACGCCGGCTCCCCCACCCGCTCCAGATATTCCAGCACCAGCCGCCGCTGATCACGGAAATCAAGCGGCTCCAGCGGATCGGCAAACTGCGGCATCGTGTAGGCCGTTTTGGGGAAGACGATCTGACACGAGATGATCTTGGTCAGTTCGCCTTTCGACACCGGATGCCGGTCGACCAGGATGACATCGCTGCCCGTCAGCCGTTGCACGTCCTCGGGCAGGATCGCCGTGCCCGATTGATCGGTTCCAAGGGCCTGGATGGCGTTCAGGTCATACGGCAGCAGGCTCTTGCCGTCCAACCCCACGTATTCCGTCAAGGATAGCGCGTCGATGATCCCCGTCACATGGAAAGCCTCGCCGCGAATCTGCACGATGGCATTGGTTCCAACAAGATCTTCATCGCTGATATCCAGCGCCCGCGCCACGCTGTCGGGCAGGATCACGGCGGGCATGGCGCTATAGCCGGCGGCCAGCGCCGCTTCCCGCTCGGCCTGTGTTTGAGGCGGCCGGGAGAACCACCGGCTGTTCGGGGTCAGCAGCTTGTCGATCCCCGAGAACATCGGCTCGACCCACTCCATCTGCACCGATCCGTTGACCTTCACCCGCTTCTGGATCGTCCGCTCGCCGAGGCTGTACTCCCGATCGATCTCGATCTCCGGATTTTCCAGGGCGCTGGGATTCAACGGCGGCGTCAGCCAGGAATGCACCGTCACCGGGTAACGCCGCGCGTAGAGGTTGCGGATGCTGTCGACTTCCGCGTTGGACAGGGGCAGCAATCCGCGCTTCTGGATCTGGAGGCCGTTCCAATTCGTGCGCCCCGTGACGTTCTCGATGTTCACCAGATCAGACGAGACCGACGTGAAGCAGATCATGACGAAGGTGATCAGAATCAGCGTGATGCACGTCAGGCTCGTCCGAACCTTGCGCCGGCGCATGTTGTTCAGGCCGAGCATGAAGGCGGTGCCGATCACACCGCTGCGATTGACATCGGCCCCCTCGACCCGCCCCTCCTTGCTCCGCAACTCCTTGATGTTCTGTTTGAACTTGCCGCCCACCATCAGCGTCACGATCACCGTCAGCAGGAACATCACGAAACCGATCAGGATCATCATGGACGATCGCACCATCTGGAACGCGGGGTGCATCACGCGCAGGAGGCCGAAGACCACCAGAAAAACGCCGCCCATCGCGGCCAACTGCTTGCGGATATCGGTGAAGCCGAAAACCAGTTTTTCAAAGAAGAACACAAAGGGGACGAGCAGCCCGAGGTACCACAGGATACCGAGGACCGCCTGGGAAATCCGGGAGCGGATGACCGGATGGTTGTTGATCGCGTAGGACAGGCTGCGCCCGGCGTTCAAGATCGCGTCGAGGTTCAGGAATTCCGCGCGATTTTCACGGGCCTGGACGAGCCAACCCCGGCCCCGCTCATGGAAGTCGAGCATCCGCTCGTCGGCCATCCGGTACTGCTTCTGCAGTTCCAAACGACGCCCGTGCGTGAACAGCATGGACTCCGCCGCGTCGAAGTGGATGAAGGTGACGTTCGGTGTGTCTGCCGCCAGATAGCCGCGGCCCTGGATATCCGACTCGACGCGGTTTTGCTTTTCGGGATCGGGGTCGGCGTTGAGCATGAAGGCGCGGTACGTTTGCACCTGCGGATTGTCCGGAGCGCCGTCCAGCAATCCCACGTAGAACCGGAAATCGGGCGGCAGAAAAATGCCAGTCCCGTCCACCCGCAGATTCGGCGGCGCGGAAAGCCCCGAGGCGGACATGAAGCTGACCCCGGCAAAAGACCGCATCGTCCGCGGATTGGAACGGTCGGGAAACGCGACATGCGTACAGCGGAACAGGGAAATGTTGGTCCGTTTGCCGCCGTTCAGCGAGGAGGCCGACACCCCCGTGACCTGTTCGGTCTGGAACACCCCCTTGGACGACCCCCCCACATCTTTGAAATAGCGTATGCGCCCCGCGTCGTCATACCGGGCGGCATCCGCCCGCTGCACCCCGCTGATCGTCGCCTCCCGGTGATAAAACCCGTAGGGACTGACCCACAGCGGCGGATAACTGTCAACCCCGGCCGTCTGCGTTACCGGGGAGTTCCACCCGGCCGTCAACCGGACAAACGTGTTGAAGGCCATCGGATGCGAAGGCACCATCTGACCGGTTCCCGCGGTGCCGAAGGCATACCCATTCAATTCCGAAATGCGGCCCTTGCGGTCAAGCGGCACCTTCTGAAACTCAAACCGGCCGTACGCCGTCTCAAGCAGGATGGGGGCGATCACCTGCAACTGACTCACGGGGATCGCCGTCGGCAACCCCCCGATTTCGTTCTCGGGCGACCCCATCCTTTGCGGAACGAAGGCGTAGTTGTCAACCGAGAAGGCCAACTGACCGAACAGGGACCAGACCATCGACGCGCGCACCGGCCCGCCAACGGCACGATTGGGATACGCACGACTGCCGCCGGCGTCCGATTTGCCCCAGTAGACGACCTTCCAGAGCGACTGGTCGGCCTCCCGCGGAACGCCATCCTGAAGCGCATTGGCCAGCAGTGTGCCGATCGGCTCGACCATCGGACCGGCATTGGCCAGGCCCGTCAGCACTGAGATGTCCTGCGCGCCGACCGAGCCGCCCGAGTTGAGCAGCAGGCTGATCGTGAGCGTCTTGTCATACCGTCCGAACACCTGCCTCACCGCATCGCAATCAGCCGCCTCCTGCAGCGCCTGCCGGTGATAATCCGCCACGTGTTCCAGATATGCGGTGAGCCTGGCGCGCATCTCCCATTCTGCGAACTCGGCCCGAACGGCGAGTTGGGGAAGCAACAAGGCGACCAGACTGCCCGCGCGGTCAGCCCGAAGCTGGTCATCCCGCATCTCCCGCAACAACGGGTGCTGGTTGGCGTCGTCACTAAGTTCCGCAGGGGTGGCGGTGTCGGGATTGAACGCCTCCCGATAGACCGGGCTCTCCGCCCGTAAATAGGCCAGTCGCGACACCAACGCGCGATTCTGCATCTCCAGCGTGATTTCGCCGACCACGGTTGAAACACCCTTGCTCAACCATTTGCGCAGCGGCGCCGCTTCCGCGCGCCACCACTGCGACACGTCCGAACCTTCCCAAATGGCGTCTTTCGCCAGCGCCGCCAACGTCCGCTCGGTCCACGCGAGTTGTTCGGCGTTCTCCTTCCGCCTGGCTTCAACGCGCGCCCGCCGCCGGTCGTCGCCGTACGTCTCGCCCACAGCACCCATCAACTGGCAGGCGCCCGCCAGGGCCTGGCAATGCCCGGCGGTCGCCACAAAAACAACATCGCGCGCCAGCTTGCCCGCATACGGGGCAAGCGCCTCCACCAGTTGCAGAAACGCGGCCAACGCGATCGCCTCTTCCCCGCCCGGAGCCAACTCGGGAACGACGGAGTTCGAATCGTAATAGGCGGTCAACACCAGCGCATCGGGATTCGACCCATCGCCCTTCAACACCCCGATGATGTTCCGCGCCTGCTTTTGCTCGAACCGGGTTTTGCAGCGGATCGTGACGTCCTTGCCGGCATGATCCTGGATCGCGCCACTGGCGTAAAACCGGGGGAACGGTTGTTCCTCGCCGCTCATCATCGCATCCCAGTTGCCCCGCACGTCCGGACTGCTGCGAAGTTTCAGCGAGGTTTCATCCTCGTAGACGATCACGGCGGGCACGCCGATGCTCGCCAGGCTGTACCACCCCCCCGCCGTCCCCAAGGTGGTCATCAGGATCGACCGCTCCGGATCGCAGCCATCCAACAGGGAAAGCGAGAAAGACTCAACCGACGTCAAGCGCGCCTGGATCCCCTCATCGGGAAGTGACGTGGGCAACAGACCCGAAGGCGCGAACGGATAGAGCGTCACGCCCTCCAGCGGCCGACCCTCCGCATCGACAATCTCGCACAGCTCGGTCATGGGAACCGAAACGGAAAACGTCTGCTTCACGGTTTCAAGCCCGGCACGGCGGAACGTCTCGGTGATCAGTTCCTCCGTGCGGTAAAAGCCGGCGCTGCCCGTGAGACGCGTGTTGACCCGCGGATCCGCGCCCCGCGTGGCCGCCTCGATCGCGGCCAGCGTGTCCTGAAACCGGTTCGTCGTCAGCGAGGCCAGCAACGGCGCCGCGTCACACTGCCCGGCAAAGACCGCCTTCGGCTTGCGGAAGGCCGGCTCAGCGACCTGGACAAAGACGGCCAGTAACGCCACGCCGATCACGGCAAAGACCGCACCCACAATGACGTGATCAGCCCATTTCGCTTGCTTCAACTTACTCATGGCAACCCGCTGTAAATGTTGGTGACTCCATTCGCCCGCAGGATCAGTCCGATGACATCGAACAGGATCATCGAGAACACGCACGCGACAAACATGCCGACGCAAAACGGAACGAGCGCATGGCGGATCGCGCGTGCGCCGCCAATCTTCAGGACAATCCCGCGGATGGCCCAGGCCAGCAGCGCCGGCAGCCAGAACGCGCCGTGGATCGGGGCGGGGCTCGCGCCGCCCATCATGTGGCTGCCCGCCAGCACATAGCCGAGCGGATGGAGCGGAAACCACATGAACAGGCTCCGCAAGACCGCCAGAACGATCGTGATCACAGCCCCGATCAGCAACCCCTTGGCATCTGGATTGGACAGCACGTTCATGCAGGCCGTCTCAGGCTGGATCAGCGATCCAGACGCCATCGCCCGATCCGCCGCCATCTCCGCGCCCCGGTAGGCGCCGAAATACCAGTTCTGACTGTAGGGCCAGCCCACCTCCATCGAATCGGCGCCCCTTCCATAGGCCCAGCACAAGACCGTGAATCCACCGATAAAGACGCCGCCCAGAACCCCCAGCCAGAGACCGGTGTTGATCTGCCGCGCCGGCACACGGAAATGCCGGCCGAGTTCCACCATCTCCACCTGGATCGGCGCAATCAGCAGAAAACACGCCGTGGTCATGAAGCCCGACGCGATCGTCGCCACCAGCATCCCCGTCGGGCCGAACATCGCAAATCCGCCGACAGCAGCCACAAACTGCATCCCGAAGTAGGGCGTCAGATAGGCCGCAGGGGTCCCGCACTCAGCCCGGATCTTGCTCGTCGCAAACCCGAGCACCATGATGTACCCGAAAAACAGCAGACTCGCCTTGACGCCCATCCCGGTCCACGAGCCCCACCACGCCAGAAACACGAACGACAAGGCCACCAGCGCGAGCGACATCCGGTGCTCCCCCACCTCGTCCTCCCGCGCGCCGGCCTTCGCCCGCCGCGAGAACGCCAACTTCACCGCTTCGATCAGATGACGCCGCCCGACATATATCGCCAGCAGCGCGTACGCGATGAACGCACCCATGTTCTGCTCGAAACGCCACGGGTAGCGCGGAAACCGATTCATGTTAAATGCCGGCCCGGCAAAATTCCAGATCTGAAACAGGAAGTAGCAGGCCCATAGCGAGAACAGGACGTCGGTCTGGATCAGCAGCGCGATCGAAAGGATCGTCAGACACAACAGCGGCACCGTAACGTCCTTGAGAAAGGCCTTGGCCAAGGGATTCTCCACCAATGGCGCCATGGGCGTGATCGGCCAGCTCAGATCGGGAACCGCCGGATTGTAATAGTTGAGCCCCCGGAGGACCCCGAACACGAGCGCCACGCCAAACCCGATCCACACCACCCGGTTGCGCAACAACGCCCATCCGCCGCCCTCCGTTTCCGAGAAGAGCTGCTTCGGCACCACCGTCAGCGGAAAAGAAAAACGCTCGTTATCAACCCACTGCCGCCGCATCAGCATGTTGAAACCCATGAATCCGGCAAACATCGCCGCAATCAAAACCGACCACGCCAGACCCGGCCTCACCCATTGTCCGAGCGGGATAAACCCCGTGACCAGGTAACGCAGCCCTGCAAGGCTCAGCAGACGGTCGGGCCGCACCACCGTGTTATCGCGCTCGTCCTCGGGAAGCGCCTCCCACGCGCTGGCCAGCACCACCCGCCGGCCCGAATAGATGCTCTCCACTGCCTCCACATTCATGAATTCCACGTCGTAGACCGCCACCCGCCCAGGACCGTTCAAGCGAACGGAAAAATGAAGCGCCTGATCCAACTCCGCCGGCACCGTGTACGGCGTTACGCCGATCCGCTCGAATCGGCCGGGTTGCGCCAGCGTCGGACGCGTCTCGGCCGAGGACACGTAGAGCATCCGTTCAAAACCATCGTCCGCCCGCGCGAAGACCATGACGGACGACCCGCGCTGCAGACCGTCCAACCGTATCAACATGGACAAGAGATGGCGCTCCCCGGGAATCAACACATCCCGGCCCGCGTCGTCACGACGCCGAAGGACGAATCCCAACTCAGCCGCCTCCCCCTCAGCCGCCTGCAAAACGGGCGCGGGCACGGAACCAAACCGTCCGATGTCAACGGTCTCAAATTCCGTCAACCCCCGCACCTCAAATCCCGCCAGTGAATTGGAAGCGCCCTGGTCGAACCGTCCATTCGCCACCAGATTCGGCCCGTGCGGCCATAACATCGAGGGCAAACTCTCATAGGTCTTGAAATCGGAGTTGTTGGGAACCGCCACCAGCAGGCCCGTCATCCGGCCCCAAAGCCCCTGCGTCATCAACGGTGCCGATACAATCAACGCGACATACACCACAACCAACTCCGCCGCCCGCAGCCGCAACGCCCGCCGGAACAGCGCCAGCACGCCACACAGCGACATCACCACCAAAATGACCGCAACCGCGCTCCCAGCCGGGGAATTCTCCGCAATCATCCCATACCGGTCGAAACGCTCGGCATAAGAAATCCACACCGCCTGCAGAAAAACCGCAACCAGCAGCACCACCAGCGACCGCAGTGTCAGCCCCCGCGCCGGGCGTTCTTCATCAGCCATCCGTACACCTCAACTCGTAATTCCCCATCCAGGACAGAACGATTGCCAAAAAAAATACACAGAAGCGCGATTAGCAGAAAACATGCCACGCACGACGTCCAAATCAAAACAGCGATCCCATAACCCCTATCGCCCTGAGTAAGCCCGTGATTTAACCCGAAACAGGCGGCGGCTGTCAACACTTGCTTTTGGCGCATCGTGCAGACAGTTGACACACGTCTCGAAACATGTAATTCTGAGTGCGCTGCAATAAGAGCACCCCCATTCTTTTTGAGGAGACCCCGCCCATGTCCGAAACTGCCTACCGTATCGCACAAGACCTGTATGCCGAGCACGGCGTCAACACCGAAACGGCGCTCGCCGCGCTCGCCGATGTCCCGATCTCCATGCACTGCTGGCAGGGTGACGACGTGACGGGCTTTGAGCGCTCCGCCGCACTGGGCGGCGGGATCGCCGCAACCGGCAACTTTCCCGGCAAGGCGCGAACCGCCGACGAGCTGCGCGCCGATCTGGAGCATGCCATCGCCTGTATCCCCGGACCGCTCCGCCTGAACCTGCATGCCCTCTACGCCGAGACCCCTCGCCCGGTGGAGCGCGATGCCCTCCAGCCTGAGCACTTCTCCAACTGGATCGCGTGGGCCAGGACACACGGGCTCGCGCTCGATTTCAACCCCTCGTATTTCGCCCACCCCCTCGCCGCGTCGGGCTTCACCCTCGCCCACTCCGACCGCGGCATCCGCGCGTTCTGGATCCGTCATGGCATTGCCTCCCGCCGGATCGCCGCCGCCATGGGCCAGGCCCTCAACACCCCCTGCATCACCAACCACTGGATGCCCGACGGCTACAAGGACACTCCAGCAGACCGTCTCGCCCCGCGCCAGCGGATGCTCGAATCGCTCGATGCGGTGTTCGCCGAGCCGATCCCGGCCCACCTGAACATCGATGCCGTCGAGAGCAAGCTTTTCGGCATTGGATGTGAGTCCTACACCGTCGGCTCGCACGAATTCTTCATGGGCTACGCCACCACGCGCAACAAGTACATCTGCCTGGATGTCGGTCATTTTCACCCCACTGAGACCCTCGCCGACAAGATCTCTGCCGTCCTCCTCTTCGTTCCGGGCGTTTTGCTTCACCTCTCCCGTGGGGTCCGGTGGGACTCCGACCACGTGGCGACGCTCACCGATGACATGCGCGCCATCTTCCAGGAGATCGTCCGCGGCGGCTTCCTGTCACGCGTGGCGGTGAGCATGGACTATTTCGACGCCTCGATCAACCGCCTCGCCGCCTGGATCGTCGGCATCCGCAATGCCCGCAAAGCCCTCCTGGCAGCCCTCCTCGAACCGGTCGCCCCGATGCGCCAAGCCGAGGAAGTCTCCGACTTCACCACCCGCCTGGTCCTGCAGGAGGAGCAGAAGCTCTTCCCCCTCGGAGCCGTCTGGAATGAATTCTGCCGCCGGCAAAACGTCCCCGAGGACGGCCGCTGGCTTCCGCAGATCAAATCCTATGAAACCGATGTACTCGTCAAACGCAACTAACCCCCTACACAACGGAAAAACATGAGCGTTCAAGAAGACCTCGTCGCCTACGGAATCAAAATCGCCCGCGCCGGCCTCGTGGCCGGAGCCGGCGGCAACATCAGCGCCCGGGACCAGGACATCATCTGGATGAAGCCGAGCGGTCTGGCGATGGACGACATCACCCCCGACGATCTCTGCGGTCTCGAACTGGCCAGCGGCAGGCAGATCGCCGGTCCGCACAAGCCGACCAGCGAGTACAACATGCATCTGGGCATCTACCGCAACCGCCCGGATGTCCGGGTGGTCTTTCACACCCACTCCCCCTGGGCCTCGGGCATCTTCAGCTCCGGCGCCGAACTCAAGCCGATGTTTGCCGAGTTTCTCTGTGACCTCGGACGCGTGTGTTCAATCCCCTACGTGACCCCCACGACCCAGGCGCTCGCCGACGTCGTGTCCGACGCCAGCAAGGCCGCCGACACCCTCTTCATGGCGAATCACGGCATGATTGCCACCGGCGCCAACATGAAGCAGGCCTTCTACCGCTGCCTCGTCGTCGAGGATGCCGCCAAGTCCATGATCGCCGCCGCGATCGTCGGCACACCCCGGTTCCTCACCGCTGAACAACAAGCCGAACTCTGCGCGCTCGGCGCCGTCCAGCACCGGATCAAGACCATGACCGCCTGACCGGGGTCGATTACCCGAGACGCGTGGGGCTTCTTCATCGTCGCCCGTCATCGTCAACCGATTCTGTCTCCGGCCGGCGGACGAGAGCGGGCGACGAGAGCGGATGACGATTCCCTTCGGTCGATCCCTGATACATTCTCTTGCGGTCGTCGCATCGGTCGGTGGACGACTACGGCGACGACTACGGATGACGATTCCCTTCGGTCGATCCCTGATACATTCTCTTGCGGTCGTCGCATCGGTCGGTGGACGACTACGGCGACGACTACGGATGACGATTTCACACACAGACCCGCTTCGCGCATTTCCTGTGGCATTTGTCATGTTCTTCGGCGCGGCAGGGACGCCGCGCCCTACCGGCTTCGCACATTTCCCATGGGCATTCGTCTTGTCTATGTCGTTGGCGACTCAGGTAGGGCCCGCCGTCCCTGGCGGGCCGCAGGCTACTGAAAGATAGCAATCGGTGTCAGCGCGAAGCATCGGGTAGGGCAGCGGCGTCCCCGCCGCGCCGCAGGCTACTGGAAAAAGGCAATGTTGGCGCGATCAAGTACATGCGCCAACCGTGGTTGCTGCCAGTAGTTCAAGGCTATATATTCGCTTGAGGGCAGACCCCTCGAAACCCCATATAGTCACGATCCACGCTCTCTGGCCCCTTGTCCACTACGATGCCTTCAAGACTGGCGGAGTCACGATTGCCATCGAGGAGGGACACGGTCAGCGTGCGGCGGCCGGCGGTCTGGATGGTCAAGAAGCCCAGCGGCATGACGGCATAGGCGGCCGTGGCGCCCTGTTGATTCTGAACAAAGTCGCCTTCGTCCGATGCACACTTCCAGACCAGGCGCCTTTCTCCGCGACAGCGCACACTAATCCGCCAGTCGCCGGCAACAGGAAATTCCACGGTCCAACAGGCAACACCGTCCGCGCCCCACCGCCCTACCTGCTCGGCGTGTTTCCATTCGCCAAACTTCTCCATCCACTGCGCCTTGTGCGGCACAGCGCCAGTGACCGCGGCAAAGGCCGCCGGGAGCGCGGTTGGCAACAGCGGGTCAACGCCGGGCGTCGGGTCCACCTGCAAGGCGCCGGACACCGTCAGCTCGTACACTTCCGGATCACGCGAGGCCGTTTGCGGCGGAAGCCGGATCACGGTCCACGAGCCATGCTGTCGGGTGGCCAGGCGCGCGCCGGGTTCCCTGAATGGATGGACGCAGGTGACCGGGGAACGCAGGCCGGGAAGCCACAGTTGGCCCGAGGCTGGACGTTGGAGCACAATAAGGTGAAGGGCTCCGTTGGCGGAAACGGTGACATCGCCCCAAGGCAAGGCATGCCCCCAGGGTGACGGGGCAGTCCCGTAAACAACCTGGGGGTGGCGGGCAATCCATGCCCCGGCATCGCGCAGATTCTGTGCAGCCGCCTCCGGAATGCGGCCATCGGGGTCAGGCCCGACATTCAGGAGGTAGGCACCTCCACGAGCGGCGGCACCCGTGAGGCGGATCAGAATCTCACGCGCATCCTTCCAATTGCGATCGTACCAGGCAAAGGACCACGAATCGTTGGTGGTGTCGCAGGCCTCCCACGGCCCCGCGACGTTCGCCTGCGGGATCTCCATGTCGCCCTCGCTGGAATAGTCGCCCCATCCATGGCCAATGCGGCTGTTGACCAGTGCGTTCGGCTGGTTGCGACGCACCAGCGCATAGAGCTCGTCGATGTACGTCTTCTCCATCGCACCCGGTGTATCGAACCAGACAAAGGAGAGTTCGCCGTAGCGTGTGGTGATCTCTGCCACCTGCGGAAGGCACTTGCTCCGGAAGTAGTGCTCAAAGGTCGCCGGCGCGCCGTGATCATCCTGCGCCGGTCCGCCAGCGCCGCCGGGCGTTGTCCAGTCTTGAAAGTGCGAGTAGTAAAAGCCGAAACCGAGCCCCGCCGCGCGACAGGCATCGGCCAGCTCCCGCATGGGATCGCGGCCAAAAGGGCTATTCGCGATGGTGAAGGAATCGGCCTTCGATCCGAACATGGCGAAGCCTTCATGATGTTTGGCCGTGATGATGATATAGCGCATGCCGGCCGACCGGGCGAGACGCACAAAGGCAGACGCATCGAAATGGCCCGGGTTGAAGTCGCTGGCCAGACGCCGGTATTCGGCGACCGGAATGCCGGCCATGGCCGAATGCATCATCCATTCGCCGATGCCGTAATAGGTCTTCCCCTTCCACCTTCCGCCCAGGGAGGAGTAGAGTCCCCAATGAACAAACATGCCGAACCGCAACGCACGCAGGCGGGTGGTGACGGTCAACGAGTCCAAGCCGGCGCCGACCGCATCGCCTCCCCACATACGGTCCATGGTGACGGCATGAGCAGCGGGTTCAGCGGACGGCGTGTCGTTTGTTTCCATGGGGTTTCTTCCTGTCACTCGCACGGCATCGAAACGGGGTTGTTGACAGCAGCTCACGGCTGTTTATGCGCTTGAGGGCAGCCCCCTCGAAACGCAGGTCAAGGGCGGGGATCAAGCGGATCCAGGATCACCCGGAACACAGCGGCGCCGTGTTCCGCTACTTCGGTCCATGACTTCGGGGTGATTTCGACTGCGCCGTTTTGCGTGAAGGAAATCGCTTCGCCAGTACGTAAGTTCTCGACGCTTTGCACGGAACGAAAGTTCGTCTGCACGCGAAGGCAATCGCTTTTCGGCGCCTCGGTGACGTGGATGTAGTGGACGGTTGGATCCTTCAGTGAGACCGTAACGGTGCAGAAAGCGCCGTCGTTGCACCACCCCGCGAGCAGGCCGGACCCTTCGCCGCCGGTCGTCTCGAAGATCGATTCAGCAGCCCAGGACATGAATGATTCCATCGCGCCGATCATCGGCTTGAACTCCGCCGGCACGGTGCCGTCGAGCATGGGTCCGAGCCCCATGGTGTAGTTCCACTGACCGCGAAGCCCCAGCGAGCAAAGCATCTCGCGGATCCAGAACAAGGGGTCGCGCTGATAGTTCCCCAGACCCTGCACGTAGGCGAATTCCGCTGCAAATCCATCCGTGTACGGCAATGCGCCATGCCACCAGTCGTTGCAGGTCGGGATATCTTCATTGAAATCCTTCCTCGGCGGCAGACAGCCCACCCACTCAATCGGCTTGATGAGCCCGCCGGGACGGTTGTACGGCGGCTCGGTCCGGTTGGAAAGGAATTCGGTCGTAGAAACATCCATATCACGCGCATTAAAACGCGTATGACCATTGACCGCGACCACGGCGTCGGGAAGCAGGCGATGAATAAGCGCCGGCAGGTCCCCCAATTGCCACATCAGGCCGTCCAACCAGAACCCGGCAATCTTCGTACCGTGTCGTGCGACCAGTTCCTGCACCAGCGCGCGCAGCCCGGCGCCGTAGCCTTCCGGCGAGCGCAGGCATTCCCCGACCCAGGGTCCACCCTCGCTGTCCCAATGCCCCATGCTGCCCGGTACGTACAGCATGATCTTCACGCCGGATTTGGCGCCCTCCTCCACCAGGGCGCCGATGTAGTCGCGCGTCGCGATGTTCAGAAAGCCCGGCACTTTCGTCGGATACATCACGGCCCAGCCGTCGCAGGAATGGACCACGGTGAATGTGATGTATCTCGCCCGGACACGCATGGCCGTGGCGATGATGTTCTTCGCGAACACCGCAGGCTCCGGAGCGGCAGCCTCGAACTCGCGGATTGTTGAATATGCAAGCGGCCTGTTCCGCGGTCCGGCGTAGGTGTTCCCGCCGCCGGTAAAGAGCCCCCAGTGGTGGAAAAGCCCAAAGCGGGCAGGGCCAAACCACTGCATCACCCGCCTGATCCGTGCCTCATGTTCAGAAAGATTCATTATCACCCCTGGGATTCGTTAGGGTGCCCGACTTGAGAACCCATTGGGAAGGCGCTCCGTCATAGACCAGGCCGTGGACCGACGGCGCCGACGAGGCGCCGCTGGCGGCTCGGTCCTCGGCGACCGCCACGATCCGTAGCTCCCGCCGACGCACCAGGGACGGGAAGTCGCCCTGACGACGGCCCAAACGTAGCTCACACGACTCGTCGTCCCACGCCAACGGCGTGATCGCGGATTGGCTGGCCTGGTAGGCAAGCCCCTCGCCGGCATCCTCGTAGATGTCGAACGACCCGTTTCGCCCCGGATAGACGCGAATCTCCCATGCCGCGTCGGGACGTTCGCCGGTGTGATGCATGATGGGCCCCAGTGGCAGAATCGAACCGGAGCGCACGAACAAGGGGATACGATCCAGCGGCGCATCGGCCACGAGCGTCTGGCCGCCTGCGTGGCGGCGGCCGGTCCAGAAATCGTACCAGTCGGTTCCGACCGGCAGGTACACGGGGCGCGTCTGCGGCACACCCGTCAGCGCGGCGGAACCGGGGCCGTAGTACATCGGCGTCGTCACCGGGCAGACCAGGAGCGCCGGCCCGAACATGAACTGGTCCTTTAAGTCATGAACGGCTGGATCGTCGGGGAAATCGAAGGCCAGGAGGCGCATGGGCGTGTAGTCGCGGTGGTAGGTCCAGCCGGCCAACGAATACAAGTACGGCAGCAGCCGGTACCGCAGGTGCAGCGCGGACACCAGCGCATCGTGGAACGGGGTGCCCGGCTCGCCGAACCGCCAGACCTCGCGCGGGGTGTCCGTGCCATGCGAACGGAACAGGGGCAGGAACGCGCCGTACTGGAACCATCGGACATAAAGTTCGCGATAGCCGAGATCGTCCACGCCCGCGTCGAAGTCGCCGGTCCAAAACCAGGGATTGCGCGCGTCGCGCACGAAAAAGGCTCCGATATCGGTGGTCCACCATGGACAGCCCGTGGCGCAGAAGTTGAGTCCCGCCGGAATCTGCCGGGCCAGCGTTTCCCAGCGCGCCGTCACGTCGCCCGACCAGGTGACGGTCCCATAGCGCTGCTGACCGGGGTAGGCCGAGCGCGTGAGGTTCAGCATGCGCCGGTCCGGCGCCTCGCGCAACTGGTTCTCGTACAAGCCCTGCGAATGCACGAGCGAGTAGGCATTGATGTATTCGGGATCGAGGTGTTTCTTGAATTCCGTGGTGTCCACGAGCATCTGCTGAAAGGGCTCGGGTTTCACCCGGCCGTTCCAGTCGGCCTCGAACGGCTCGGTGCAGTCGCACCACCAGGCATCGATCCCATAGCGGAAATACCCCTCGCGGGCCTGTTTCCAGTACAACTCGCGCGCCACGGGATTGAAGGCGTCGTAGACCGAACCCGACTGGTCGCTTGCGCCGAGCATGAAACCCGCTGCCGCCATCTCGGCGGCGTTCGGTCCGCCGCGCATAACGGGCCAGATGGACACCATCAGGCGGACGTTGAGAGCGTGCAGTTCATCCGTTAGGCGCGAAGGATCGGGAAAGCGCGTCGGATCGAACTGCTTTTCGCCCCACATACCGTCCGGCCAGGTGCACCAGTCCTGCACGATGACGTCGAGCGGCAGACCGCGACGGCGGTATTCCGCCGCCACGTCGAGCAACTCCTGCTGCGTCACGTAGCGCTCCTTACTCTGCACATAGCCCAGCGCCCAGCGCGGCAGCAGCACCGCCTTGCCGGTGAGCCGGCGGCAACCGGCCACCAGTTCGTCAAACGACGGCCCGTGAAGGAAGTAGTATTCCAGTTCGTCCTCGACGTCGCACCACAGGTAGGAACCATGTCCATCGTCGTGAAAGCTGCCGAGGCTGCAACTGTCCAGAAGGACCGCCCAGCCGCGCGTGCTGAGCAGCATGGGCATGGCCACCTTCATGTTCTGCTGGAAGAGAAACTCCTGTTGGCCGCGGTAGTTGAGAATTCCCTGCTCATGCTGGCCGAGTCCATAGAGGGCCTCGCCAGGTTGGAACTCGAATTGAAGTTTGGTGTGCCAGCCGGTGCGCACGGTTTCGTAGCGCACCTCGTCGGCCTTGCTGCGTTCGCCGTCCACCCCCACTACCGCACGCATTCCGGCGAGAATCGCGCGCTGCACCGGGGTGGGGTCGAGCACCATGCTCTCGCGTCGCGGCTGACGGGTGAGCAGCTTCCCCGCGGCGTCCCGCCAGGTGAAGCGGCCGATCGCCCGATCAATCTCGAGCGTCAGGCGATCCGTGGCCAGCCGGAGAACGCCGCCCTCTTCGCGCACCGCAAGCGGAGTCGGTACGGGCGGCGCCACAATCATCAGGCTGGGTTTTTCGCTGAAACCGGCCTCGCGGGTGTAGCGCACTCGAACGATCCCGGCACCTCGCGCCTGGATATGAATCTGCCCGGCGTCCGTACCGAGCCACAGCCCGTCATCGCGATGTTCGTATTGATTGATTTTCATGGAATGGAATGATAGGGGAGGCTCTTGCAAAACCCCCCGGACGCGGCGCCTGACGGCTTGCGTCGCGGGGCGTTTTGTAAGTTGAAGAGTCGCGTCGCCCAGCGTGGACTCGCCTGACTCTCCAATCCGACGTCCCATCGTTTTCTGCGCGGCAACAGTCCGCGCCCAAAAAAACAAGAGTAGTGTCGCACATTCCAAGGCGTTTGTCTACCCCCCCGAATTTTCATTAAAATAATTGTATCTTTTTGCGGCGCAATATGTTATAACTTCTCCGTCACCCAAAAGAACGGATGGCGAAGTTGAGGGAAGGCCCGTCCCTTGTCTGCTTTCCGCGTCTCCGTTGGGCGTTGGATGTTGGGCGTTGGGTGTTGGTTGTTGGTTGTTGGATGTTGGGCGTTGGGTGGTGGATGTTGGGTGTTGGATGTTGGTTGTTGGGCGTTGGGCCTCGGGTGTCGGGTGTCGGGTGTCGGGTGTCGGGCCTCGAGTGTCGGGCCTCGGGTGTTTCTCATCCATTCGCCTTCGGCGCGGCGGGACGCCGCTACCCGATCGCTTCACGCTAAATCGTAGACCGTACTCGCGTGCCACGGCGTAGCGCGTAGCGCGAAGACGGGTCGCCCGTACTCGTAGACCGAAAGCGCAAGCCCGGCCGACGAGTACGCGCGGGGCGCATGGCCGTTCTGATGAGGGGTACTCCTTCGCCGGGACGAAGGGCTTCGGGACGCCGCACCAGCCATTTTGGAGTGCGGTGGCAAGCGGTATTCCGCGCGACACCGCTTTGAGGAGTAAGAAAACGGAGCCAAAACTGAAAATGTGTCTGAAAATAAGATGCGTTCGCCCTGGGGTTTTGGGCTTGTGGAGATCGCAAAAATAATGTAATTTGAAACCATGGATGCCAAAAAACATAACTTCGTGGAGCGAGCAATCAGCGGCGACTTGATGCGATCACTGAAGGAGGTGCCGGTAACGGCGCTGCTCGGGCCTCGCCAGTGCGGCAAGTCGACGCTTGCCCGCCACCTGCTGTCGCAGTGGCCGGGAGAGTCGGTCTATCTCGATCTGGAGCGGCCCTCGCACGTGCGGCGGTTGCGCGACCCCGAACTGTTTCTGAGCCAGCAGAAAGGGCGGCTGGTGTGCCTGGACGAGGTGCAACGTCAGCCCGGGCTGTTCTCCGTGCTGAGGACGCTGGCCGATGATGATCGTCTGGGGCTGCGGTTCCTGCTGCTGGGGTCGGCGGCGCCGGAACTGCTCCGGCAGAGCTCGGAGACGCTGGCGGGGCGCATCCGCTATCACCATCTGACGCCGTTCCAGTGGCGCGAGGCGCGCGGGGTCGTGACGGGAGATCGCCCAGCCTTTTTCACGCATTGGCGACGGGGCGGGTTCCCGGGGAGTCTGCTGGCCGGATCTGAGGAGGAGAGCCTGTTGTGGCGGGAGCAGTTCGCGTCCACCTTCCTTGAACGCGATGTGCCGCTGTGCGGCGGTGTGGCCTATTCCGAGACGCTGGGCCGGCTGTGGCGGATGGCGGCGCATGTTCACGGCCAGTTGCTGAACAGCTCGCGGCTGGGAGAGTCGATGGGTGTCAGCCACACGGCAGTCCGTGGCTGGCTCGGTCTGCTGGAGTCGATGTATATGGTGCGACTCCTCCCGCCGCTGCACGCGAATTTGAAGAAGCGTCTGGTCAAGGCGCCCAAACTCTATTTCAGGGACAGCGGCATTTTGCACAGCCTGCTGGAGATAGAGGACCAGAATGCCCTGCTGGGGCATCCGTGTCTGGGCGCGTCCTGGGAAGGGTGGTGCATGGAGCAACTCACGATGGCGATGCCGCGCTGGCGCGCCTCGTTCTACCGGGACTCCAACGGGCAGGAGGTGGATCTGGTACTCGACCGAGGCACGCGACGGTTGGCATTCGAGTTCAAAATGTCGCTTTCGCCTGAGCTGTCGCGCAGCGGGCATGCCGCACTGGAACTGCTGAAGCCGACGCAGACCTGGGTGGTCTGCCCCATGGAGGATGCCGGCTACGAGATTGCGCCGGGTGTGTCTGTCTGCGGTATCGACGAGGCGCTCCGCAAGGCTCAGGCGGCGGCGGATTAGGGACGGGCCTTGGGTGTCGTCCTCGTCCTCGTCCTCGATTTCACGATTCGAGGACGAGGACGACGACGACGAGGACGAGAGGCTCGCCGCTGCCCCGATTGCTTCGCGCATAATCGTCAACCGTGCTCGTACGTCTCGCCGCCCTCGGTCCGCATCACCCCACCGCCCGCGCGCTCTCCCCCGCGACCAGCGATGCGTTCAGCACCAGCCGCCGGGGCGGCGCGTCGGGATGCGCCAGCCGCCAGTAGAGCAGCCGCGCCGCCTCGGCCCCGATCTCCTCCAGCGGCATGGTCACGGTCGTCAGCGCCGGGCCGTCGTACCAGTCCGGCCGCACGTTGTCGAACCCGACCACGCTCACATCCTCCGGCACGCGCACGCCGTGCGCGCGCAGGTGCAGGATCGCCGCCGCGGCCATGTAGTCGTTGTAGCACATCAGCGCCGTGAATCCGACTCCGCCACGACCGGAGACCGGTCGTGGCTCCGTCGCGGCACGCCCGTCGGGTCCGGGATCGCCCGTTTTCTGTGTCATCCCCAGTTGATCGAGTCGCAACGCCACCCTGTCCCTTCCTCCGGCCCTGATCCGACTGCGGTTCATCGTTCCGGAGGTCGACCATCGAACACAGGGATCGCATCAGATTCGGCGTCTCTGTCGCACGGGCCGGCGGCAGCGGAAAGTGATATTTCCGGGCCAGTTCGACGACGCGCAAGCGCGTCTTGGCGCTGACCGCATCACGGCCGTGCAACGCGCGCAGCACGGTCACATGCGATACCCCGGCCAGTTGCGCCAGTCTCCGGATCGTAATACTCACGAGCCTCACCCTTTCTTTCCTTGCCGCCACATGGTACGTACCGGTTTTTGAATGGCAAGCGAAAAAACCACTTGCGCCTTCTCCGCGATTTGTCGTATCATGATTGCAAATGGGATGAGTGTGCTTGGTTAGGGATCTCGCCAACATGATCGCGCTCGCAATCAATAACCTGCCGCAACCGCTGCCGCTCCTGCGGCAGATCGGTCCTGCGTGCCATCCCGCAGACCATCCCGCCGGAGCGGCGTCTGCCGCCCTTCAGGCGATCCG
>Ga0268276_1001238_pt1 | contig 26048 bp, 29 predicted proteins | sample saktaG_4_FD_190145 | JGI IMG/M metagenome (GOLD analysis project Ga0268276, IMG submission 190145) | Saline water microbial communities from Sakinaw Lake, British Columbia, Canada - sak_2010_1_5_45m | ecosystem: Environmental > Aquatic > Non-marine Saline and Alkaline > Saline ... | reverse complement strand
GCAAAAATTTTGGAAAATACAAAAAATTTAAGTAAAAAAATACAAAATAAAACGGTACGTATAGCACAAAAAGAACGAAATATAATTAGTTATAAAGCTGAAAAAGCTTTTTATAAATCTCTTACAGGACGAAAAGAATTTAGAAATGTGGCAATGGCCAAAGCACTTGTACCGGGTCTTGGCGTTGCTGCACTAACAGGAGCTGCTATTTATGGCATCAATAAAAAAAGACAGAAGTAAAAAACATATGATACCTGTTGTTGCTGCGGGTGTTGGTACAGCTTCATATTTTGGTAGTCGTAGTATTGATATATCAGATAAAGCGGATATTACACAACAACGTCTCATTGCTGCACACAATGCGCGTGGCACAGGTGTAGGGTTTAAAAATAAACCGCGCGCCATATTAGCTAAAATTATATACGAACCGAGGTTTAAATATTTTACATATAAATCAGAAATAAGAGATAAACCGCCCGGAGTGCTTTTCTCAAAGTTATTAGCAAACACAGAAGGTGGGATAACAATTAATGGTCCACAGCTGTTTAAAGCTTATAGATCTAGTTTACGAAATAAAGCTAAGTATCCAAAATTAAAACATATAGGAAAATATTTTCCTGAGACAACAACGTTACCAAAAGCATTCGCAGAAGTTGGTATAAAAAATATTAGTAAAACAACTGATAAAGAATTATTACACGGTATAACAAAAATTGAGAAAAAGAGGGGCGCGTTTTTTTATAAACAAAAACCAGATTTTGATAGAGGGTTGGGACACTCTATGTTGGGTTTATATGGACATAGTAAAGATGTGCCTTTAAAACAACATAGAGTTGATATTAATTTTTGAGATCGTCTTCAAAATATTGATATAAAATACAAAACAGATCCAGAACTGTTAACAAAGCTTCGCAAAGAAGCGCCTAATTTACTTATTAGTAAAGATTGGGGGACTGGGCATAAAGAATATCGTATGGAGATTTTGGGAGATAGGGCTACATTACTAAATCGTTTTGGCCGAAAAAAAGGAATGAAAGTAATTTTAAATAAAGATCTGACTTCTGAAGGACGTGCTGGATATGAAGCTTTTGTTAGAGATTACAAAAAATATTTATCTAGTAAAGGAGCATATAAACATATACACGAAGTTCCTTTTGTAGGTGCAGATATAATTATTCCTAGAGATGGAAAAATTAAAGCTGTTGAATTACAATGAAATTCTGGTTTTCCTTTTCATGCAAAAGAAATGAAACACATGATCTCGAAACCTTATGGATCTACGGGTCGTATGGTAGAGTATATTACTGGAAAAATTTCACATCCTAAAGGATTAGCCGTTGCTGGGGCAACATCACTAGCTACTTATGGTGGAATAAAATTATTACAAAAATCCAAAGGTCACAAAAAGTAATATGGGAATTTTAATTAAATTAGGGTTTGAAAAAACACACAAAAAAAAATGTAAATTTTCTTGTGAACAGCCAAAATTAATAAAATTAGGATTTCATCCTGAATCATTTACGCAACCTTCTTTTGCTAAAGATGATGCTTTTTTAGACTCACATCAACGTTCTGGTGTTGTTGGAAAAGTTGGACGAACAATGAATAATCCTCTAACGTGGGCTTTGGGCGGTGCGAGTTTATTTTTGTCTCATAAGAAACGATCTAATAATCCAGAATCTATTTGGCCATATCTTACAGGTGGGCTTTTAGTTATTGTATCAATTACGAGATGACATAATGCTTCTAAAAAAGATAAACAAAATTTTGTTAAAGAATATAATGCTGTAATGGGAACGACATTTACAGTTGATCATCCAAAAATGCAGGCGTTGTGGAATTTAACTAATGCTCGCGCTAATCGTATTGAACGTTTTGGAAAATATAATGGCTAAATTTTTTAAAGAGGAATCTTATGATCTCACGCAGGTGCATCAAGCACTCGGATATGATTCTAAGGCAGAATATCGTCATAACCGAAATCTTCCAACTTCGCATGCTATTCGTCGACTGGGAGCTGAATGAATTCATAGGCAACCACCAAAAGGTATTTTAAAAGAGGTGAAAATACCAATTAATTATGGAGAACAACTAAAAACTGCAGGATTCTGGCAAGACAATATCAAGCCTAATTTAGAATATGGAAAATATTTAGGTAAACATAAATATTATGTTTATAAAGCTGGAAGAAAAATGGATGTGCCCAGAATAAAATTATTAAAACACGATCTTTCTAAATTTAGGCCAAGCGAATGACGACCATATACAGCTTTTTGATTTGGACCAAAAGGTGTTACCGGCGATACTCCTAATCGAGTTGTTCAGACTAGATATGGTTTTTCTGATCCAATAGTCTATGGAAATTTTTTAATTGCTAGAGATAAACATTTTCAACGTAACCCGCATCATTTTCATAAATTAAATAAGCCACAAGATTTTAATACTAAATTAGAAATGGTTGCAGATTGATATAGTGCAAACAGAGGTATACATGAACAAATTTCAAATCGGCCATTCCCAACATTTAGAAAATGATATATGAGTAGACACAATACTTTAAAAGTAAGTCCTGATGTTATAATGTATATTGATAATTATTTAAATACAAAATAATTTGTAATTATGACAAAAAACATTTATATTAAATTAAATTGGAGTTAAATTATGCCAGCCAACTCGAAATCACAACAAAGATTTATGGGCATGGTTCATGCCTACAAAACTGGAACTTTAGATACGTCTAAACTTCCAGACGAATTAGTACAAAAAATAAAAAAAGCAGCCGAAGGAATGACTAAAAAAGAAGTAGATGATTTTGCTTCTACAAAGCAGAAAGGGTTGCCGGAGAAAAAAGCAAGTATGAAAAAAGAATCAAATGTATTACGTGCCATAACAACAGCAACGGGTTCTCTTGGTGGTGGCGTTGTTGGAGGCGCCATACAAGATAAAAGATATAAAGATTTAGCAAAAAAAGGAGTTCCAATATCTTTTGATCAGCATGTCACGGGAGTAATGAAAGGAATGCTTTTGGGAGGAATGGCGGGTGCAGCTATAGGGTCCGGAGTGGGCACAAAAATTAAAAATGTTCAAGCTGTAAAAGCCACATTAAAACCTTTGGAAGACACACAAAAAATGTTTAGTGGGCTTCATAGAAAACAGCAAATGGTGGCAACAGAAATACGTAAAGCTACAAAACATTTTGCTAAAGATTTTCCAGAAGTCAAAGATTATAAAATGAATAAAAAACTAGAATATACAAATGCTCGTATACTAAGAGATTTTAATTCTCCAGAAGGTATAAGTGCGGCACGAATACAAACCGAAATTATGGATGACTTTATTGACCAAACTCTTCGTCGTATTCAAAGGAAAACTCCTATTGGGCAACGTGGTAATCGTAAGCGTGGTTTTAAAATAGCATTAAAAACACGTAAAATGCAAGATATTGATAATACAAATATATATACTCATCTAGAAGGTAAACGTAATGCAATTTTTGGTTTTGAAAAAATAGGTCAAATATCAGAAGAACAAGTATGAGAATGAATGAAAAAAACGGCTACTCGTTATTCTGATCAATTATATGAACCTGTGGTGCAGAAAATTCCTTTGACAAAAAGAGTACAAACTGCAACTATATATGCTGGAGCGCCTTCTGCAATATTGACAGCAGGTTTTAATTATTTAGGCAAAGCTCGAAAACCGTTAAAAACTGGTTTAGTGGTTGGAGCAATTGCAACGGGATTTAGTACGGTTTTAATGCCAAAGCAAAGACAGGTTTTTCTTCCTGTCAATGATCCGGAGAAAAATTAATATGAATAAACATATACAACGGGGCTTTTCTAGCTTTATTATAAAGGAAGCTGTTGATAATATAAAGATAGCTGGTGCTAAAATAGAAGCCATAAAAAATCTTGTAACCGGTGCTAAAAATTATGCTGCGCTTGGAGTTGACGTTGTTGGAGGAAAGGCTAAAACAGGCATTGATTATGCCTTTAAAAATAAAAGAAAAATAACTAAAGGAATAGCTATTGGAACTGCAACGCTAGGAACTGGTATAATGATTGGCAAAGCTATAGAAAAAGATTAAAAGAAAAATAATGCTTATAATTATAGAACATTCTGGAACCGCTGATCACTGTAAGATAGCTGAATTTATTCAACAATTTGCTGAAGATGAATATGGTTTTACAGTTCAACCCATAGTTGGAGAAGATTTTGGATATATAAATATATATAAAGAAAATTTAGAAAAAATAGCAGAGTTTCAGAAATTTCCGGACGAAACAGAACTAAACTATTATTTTAATGACTTGGAAGATTAATATGAAATCAATTACAGTAGAAGACTTGGATATTAAAAAAGATAAAAAAGTTGATGACTTTTTAAATTCTGATAGTGTGTTTAAAACCGCTTCACGAACTTACGAACTTGACACTGATAAGGGATGTGACTCTTTATTTTGTGATTTATACGAGGAGTGGGTTCCAGAATCATTCAAAGGTTTTAGAGAAAAAGTTGCTTCTATTTTTGAAAATAGATTAGATAAAGCGTTTGATAGATGAACAAATCATTTATCACTTGATAGAAGTAAATTAATAGTACTTACACAAAAATAACCGAAATACGAAGTATAATGTGTTTACGAAACATTGCCTAATGAAAAATACTATGAACAAGGGTATTCATATTTAGCGATAGATTCTGATCTAGTATCTTGGGACTATTCGTATAACATACATAAAAACAATAATGGAACGCATTTTGATTTACGACTTTATTGCCCCGCAGGAAGCTCAGCAGTATATTCCTGAAGTGCACGTACGCATCTTTTGGGCAAAGCCTATCCGATTAAAATTCGCCGAACAAAAGATCACGATCTTGATTGGTTAACCTTCGAAGGCGAGTATATATCAAATGCCGGACATAAAAATATAATAAAAATAATTGAACAAGGAATGGCAGAACTGATAAATTTAGAAAAAGATGGCTTTACATTTAAAACCGATCTTCGCGAATTTAAATTAAAGCATGTAAAAGGTAAACAATATATGTTTATCCCATTATCGGGTCTTGTAAAATAAGGAGTAATATGAGTAAAGAATTAGAAAATTTAAGAACTCTAACAGAAAATTTACCAGATGTTGCATCATTACTACAACTTGTAAAAAAAAGAATTGGTCCTAGTATTTCATACTCGGCAGAAAAAGGAGAATCTATCGAAGCATGGTGTTTGCATAATAATGGTCTTGGTGCAGCCAGACTTAGTTTTATGCTGAAAGGATCTAAAATACAAAAACATGCACATCTTGCCCCTATAGTGGAATGATTAATTGTTATTTCGGGAAATGTACAGTGTTTCAACGACAATTTGAGTGATAAATTACTTGGTCCCGCAGATGCTATAAAATTTGAAAGTGGGCAAATACACAGTATTGAAGCTTTAAAAGACACATGGTTGTATGGAATAACAATACCCGCAGACAAAGGATATCCAAATGAATAATCAACGACTAAAGCTTAATGGTAATGTAGAAGATGATTGAAAAAAATGAAGTATGCATGTTTTAAAAGAACTTGAACGTAATGATAAAATACATGATAAGTTCGAAACAAAATTAGATACAATTCATGATGATCTTTTAATGTTAAAAACTAAAGCAGCTGTTTGAGGTTCTATTGCTGGCGCTATTTTTGGTCTTTTAGGGGCCATTTTAATTAAAATATATGGTGCCTAATGCAACTTCCATATATAAAATATCTTGAAACTTTAGTTATTGGAAGATTATCTCCAAGTATTATACATGATAAACTTTTACAGGTAAACTTAACATTACCTTTACCCGCTGTTCAAGTAGTATATGATGCTCTTTCTGCGCAACAACCTGAGTATTTTAATGATTATTCAATACCTATAGATATGGATTGATTACTTGAGTTAGAAATAGATAAGATGTTTGGGTATTTATTTAAAGTCGAAGTTCCATCTGGCACTCTTGGAATAAAAGGAGCTTTTAATGTAACTGAAGATCCTTTGATGTATCGTTTAATTACTTCTTTAGCATTAGCGAGAATAACCAATGAAGATATTGAATTAATTATCAATGGTAAATATAATATTTCTTATGCTGCAGAAGATATTCAGGAATTTTTACATTATTTTTTTAATGTAAAAGATTGGGATCTAGCAGAAAAAAAAGAATATGTGGAAACTATTGATGATAAACAATTAAAAAATTCTTATAAGTTAGCTTTAAAGGGTGATAAAGATTATTTAATTTGAAAATTAGGAGCCGCACCGGATAAAAGTTTTGACACTATGTTAAGAGACATGATGACTGATTCTTATTTTAATTTTAAAGAGCAGTCTCGCGCAAATCCAGATACAGCACAACGTTGGGGAACACTAGCTATTCGTTTGACAGATCGATTAGATAAACTTGAAAAAGATACCGAAGATAAAAAGAATTTGTTTGAAGAAGTTAGTTTTAAAATAAAGGAATTGGTTGGCGAAGAAGACAAAAAAAGACATTTATCAGAAATACAAAATGGGTAAATTTTTTAAAATAGTAGTGAACCGAAATTCTGTAGATACTTTTTCTAATATGTGAAATATGGCAAATAAGTATTATAAAAAAGCTGTAAATATTGGTGATCGACGTAATGTTCAAAAATACAATGATATGATTAATCGACTAAAAACAACTGATATGTTTAAGTCTTTAAACGATGTAGACTTAAAAACATCAAAAATTATAAATAAATTGCGTGCAGGTCAATTAAAAAATTAATGCTTAATTTTTCTAAAATTGCAAGTCTCTTGGATAAACCCCAAAATCAACTTGCAGTGGATGTGTGAGATACAAATAAAAAACTTATTCCTCAATTAAAGGAACAAATTCTTTCCGAACTTTATAAAATTTTACCAAAAGAAATTGTAAAAGCTGCATACCTTATAGGTTCTACAACTGGGTATAAATATACAGATACTTCTGATATAGATATTAATGTGCATATTGAGCCATTTGATGAAACAATGGATAAACAAAAAGTTACTGGTGTTATAAATGGTTTTTTAGGTTTAGGAGGACGACACCCTGTTAGTTTCTTTGTTCAACCATATTCTCCGGCAACTACTTGACAAGATGCTATGTTTGGGGTCTATGAAATTTTATCAGATAAATGAATTAATGAACCGCCTTCACGAGATACTGTTCGCGATCCTAATGAAGAATTTGATGATGAAATTTTATATGCACAACGTGAAGCTCGAAATTTTGAAAGAAAAGTTATTAAATTAAAAACTGATTATAAAAAATTAAAGAAACTTTATTGTGTTATATCAAATAGCTGAGAAATGCGTTGATATATACAACAAACAAAGAATAATTTAGTTCGAGATTTTCGTGACTTGGTTCGCTTTGTTGATTATATTGAAAATAACAGAAAAATGGTTTATGGTGTTGGCTGGGGAGTGCCCAGAAATAATTATCATAATATCGTATATAAATATATAGAGCATGGTCCTTACGGGGAACTCTTTAAAAAACTTCAACCATTAAATGTCGATGAATATTTCATCCTTTAAGCAAAAAACAGATAAAAAAGACGACCGACCACAAGATTCTGGATTAATGGTATACGTACATTATAATGATGTATCAGCAGTTGATGAGGCATTAAGACGTTTACATAAACGTATGGATACGGCGCAAATAATGGAAACTTTTTATGATCATACTTTTTTTGTTAAAAAAAGTGCTAAATTAAGAGCAGCTCGTAAAAAAGCTGAACATCTTGCAAAATATACGAAACAGGTTTTTGATTATTAATGGGTTCTAAAAAAATATTAGAACTTCGTAGAAGTGATTTTGCGGAGAGTTTTTTACATATAGATGGGCATCCGCTGTCATTAGATGCTTATCCGCATATGCGTGCAATATATAATGATCCTGCCAGTGATATTGTTTTAAAGTTTAGTCGTCAATGTGTTGATAATATACAAATTTTAAATTTAGCTAATGGTCAGGCAGTTTTAGCAAGTGATATAAAGCCAGGCGAAGAAATAATTGGCTTTAATCAAGACACATTTAAAAACGTTATTTCTGTTGTAAAAAATAAGTGGGATAACGGACAAGAAGACGTTTTTCATATAAAAACCAGAACAGGGCGCTCCTTAAGAGTAACTGGAAATCACCCCATTTGAACTGCGTTTGGCTTTAAAAATGCAAAAGATCTAAAAATTAATGATTTTATAGCACTTTCACGTAATAATAGGTGTGCACTACGACAAGAAGCAACTGTTCCAGACCATCAGTATAAAGTTTTAGCATATATGCTCGCTGAAGGTGAAATGACAACCCGCTCATTTACTTTTACTAATTGTGATGCTGCGATAGTCCAAGAATTTAGAAAAGCTTTAAAAGATTTTCATCCAGACATTTCATTACATGCCTTGCCACAAGATATGTATCCCGGTCAATATAGAATAAATGGAATAGGTATTGGTAAATCGTCTCCTCTAAAAGAATGATTTAAAAGTTTAGGACTATATCCGTCTAACTCACAAACAAAATTTCATCCTGATCTAGTATATAATCTTTCTGAAAAACAGTTAAAAGATTATTTAAGAATTTGGTGAGACATTGATGGATATTGATCGACTAAATTTTCAGGTGATCATTATGTTGGTATAGGCCTCATATCTGAAAAGCTAATAAAGGGCATACAAATACTTCTTTTAAAGTTAGGCATACATTCAATAATATCAGAATCTATACCAAAAGTTTATAAAGATACAAACAAAAAAGTTTATAAATTAACTTTAGAAGGACAGGATGCAATAAAAAGTTTTTATAATCAAATTTTGACAAAAAAAGCACCGCCGCAGTTAATACAAAATTTACATAAAACGCATAACCGATTAGTTATTGATAAAAAATTTGTATATGAACAATTAAAAAAAGATAGGCCAAAAAAAGATAAAAGATTCTATAGTCCTAATAATAATGTTTCTTATGAAAAACTAAAAAGATATTTAAAAACTGATTGTACGTTTACACAGCTTCAAAAACTTTATGATGCGGATTTTCATTTTGATAAAGTCACTTCAATAGTGCTTTTGGGAAAAAAAGCTACTACGGCTTTAGAAATTGAGGGCATTCACACATTTCAAATTGATGGTATTTTGACCAAGAATACTTCAAAAAGTACAACCTTGGCGAATATAATGGTTTCAAATAGTGCGCTCATTCCACACTTTCGAACTTTATATGTGGCACCTACGGTGGATCAAGCAAAAGTGTTTTCTAGGGATCGTGTAGCACCTGTACTTGAAACTTCTCCTTTGATTAAAGAACATTATTTAAATAGCACAATGGTACAAAATGTATTCATGAAACAACTTCTTAATTATAGTCGCATGTATTTAAGATATGCGTTGTTATCAGCTGATCATTTACGAGGCATGTCGGCGGATTTTAATCTTTTGGATGAAATCCAAGATTTAAAAGCAAGCGTTATTCCAGTTATTCATGAAACAATGTCACGATCATTGTATAAACGTACATTATATTCAGGAACTCCAAAACGAACAAAAGGAACTTTAGCAGATCTTTGGTATGCATCTACACAAAACGAATATCTATTAAAATGTCCGCATTGCAATCATTGAAATCTTTTAGATGAGTCAAATATTGGCCCACATTTTTTAATTTGTAATAATGCTAATTGCGGAAAGGAATTAGATACTAATATTATAAAAGGTGAATGGATTTCAACATACTCAAATATAAAAGATAAACCTACTTTAGAAGGTTATAGAGTTTGTTTATTACATTTTGCAAAAGCTCCATGGGTTAGTTGAGAAAAAGATGTTATAGGTAAAATGAAAACTTATAGTAAGGCTGCATTTTTTAATGAAGTTCTTGCTCTTGAGTATGATCATGGCGTGGCGCCAATTACTAGAACAGAAGTTATGGCCGCTTGCAGCCAAAATAAAAATATACAGGAAACTCCTTCAGAACTTGATTTGTCTTATCAGTCTATTATGGGAATTGATTATGGTCCTGTAAATTCAACTGAGTCATATACTATTATTAGTGTTGTTCAGTTACGTGGTGATAATAAATATCATGTGGTATATGCTAAAAGATTTATAGGAAAAGAAGCAGATTATGGTTTTATTCATGATGAAGTTCCAAGATTAATGAATATATGAAATTGTGAGATTTTGGCAGCTGACTATGGTATGGGTGAAGCACCTAATAGCGAAATACAGAAACGAATAGGAAAAAAAGTAGTAATTGCATTTCAACACAATGCTGCTCAAAAAGAAAAATTAAGATGAAACAAGCAAATGCCTGCGTATACTCTTAGTAGAAACCAAACAATGAATGACGTATTTAGTTTAATAAAAAGTGGAAAGGTAGTATTTCCAAAATGAGAAGACTCTCAAACATTCTTAGAGGATATTTTAAATATTCAAACAGAATATAATGAGGAATTAGGAAAAAGCAAGTATATAAATGTAGGTCCTGATGATTTTTTTCATGCGACCTTATATGCAATTTTGTCAGCCCAGTTAGCATATGGTTCTGCCTAATAATAAAAAAATAAAATATTACTTGACAATCTAAACATAGGAGATTATATTAAGTTATGTTTACTGCACACGATTTGGACAACCTGGGCAAAGAACTTTCTCAAGATTATTTAGATAATAAAGCCAATTTAACAGATAATTTGGCAAAAATAGCTACGACAAAAGGATTGAATCAACATCAAACTAATCGTGTTGCTGAGTCAGCCAATGTTGAACTATATCTATCACTAATGAAAACTGCGGAAAATAAATATATTAATTTTCCGTTAGCGGATGCAAAAAAAGCATTTGAAATTAGCCAAGGTCTTGAAAAAGAAGCTTCAACTGTCGTTTCTAATGATTATAATCAACCTCTTACACAGGTTTCTGTGTCGGAAGTTTTTAATAAATTTGCAAGCTTAGAAGGGGTAGAGAGATCTGACAAAGTAATTCTTTCAAAAAGTAAGAGTGAATGACTAAAAGAAGCTTCTGCTTGTAAGGGTACAATACAATTTCTAACAGATGCTTTATTAGAAACAAATAGTTCTTTTGAAAAAAATTATTTAGATTTAAAATATCATGTAAAGCAGGCAATGTTACAAGATACATCATTTGCAGATATAAAAAACATTGTTTTTATTGCTGCTAACCCAATTGGTGAATCACTGTGTGAAAATATTCAAAATGACCTAAAAGACGATTTAAAGTTTTATTCATTTGAAAAAGAAGCACAATATCATGCTTCACCAAATCCAGAGTCTAAAATTTTTAAAAGTGCTGTGAGTGCAGCAGGCAATGTTGGAAGACATCAACAAATTGATAATGCCCTTTCCCACTATACGCAAAAATATGTTGATATTATAAAAGAAGCTGGAATACCAAACTTTTTAAAAAAAGAACCTATTACCAATATGGGTAAATTTTTAAAAAGTATAATAGTGTTTCCAGGTAAACATCCTATTTTGGCGGCTGCAGTACCACTATCTGTTGGTTCATATTATTTTGGAAAAAGTAAAGGGAAAGTAGAACAAGGTGCTTTTTTAGAACAGGGATATGCAAAATTAGGACCAACAAAAAACCCACAAAAAATATTTAGGTAGTCTAAAGAGATGAATGAAAAAAAAGCAGATTTAAGAGGCAGTTTAATGATGGGTGCTGCTGTTGCTACAGGCTTAACAGTCAGTGCAAAAATAATTGATGTAATAATTGACTATTTAAAAATGCGTAATTTAAAAACTAAAAGTACTGAATATTATGCTAAGATGTTAGATGCCCATCCTGAATTAAAAAAAGAAAAACCTGAAACCGTTGCACGTTATTGAGCATCGTTATATCATTTTGCTCCCTATATGGCGCAAGATCCTCTTGCAGCCGGCGCATTTATTAGACAGTCTTTAGCTCGTGGTCTTCCAGATGAATTTGGTGGTCCTGCTCCAGACACGTACGGCACTTTAACAAGTATAAATGAAAGTATTATAAAAGCTAGAGGGCCTGCAAAAGGATTATCGTTGAATGCAAATTCGGCGCGGGATGCCTTTGCACAAACACTCATAAAAAATTATATGCATTCGGCAATGGATCCAACTTCCATCGGATAATGATCGAAAAAACTCTAAATTATATATACGGTGATAACAACACTGAAGTTTTTTCTGTGCTTTCCGGAACGTCTATGGAAAAACGTGCTGAATATGCACCGGAAATTCAAGAATATATAGAAGGTTTAGATGGCAAACCTGAAAAAGAGTATGCACTTGTAAATGCATTAGCGGCTGGAGAGTTTTTTGGATGTTTTTTTAAGGGTCAACCTATCTTAACTAATATGGGTTATAGCCCTATAGAAGAAATAAAAAAAGATGATCAAGTTTGAACACATACAAATTCTTTTAAAAAAGTTATTTCATGTTTTGTTAAAGATTATGACGGGCTACAAACTAAAATTAAAATTCAAAATTTTGCTGAAGAGCAGACATCTACAGAAAATCATCCTTTTTTACTCTTAAAAAAAGAAAATTTTGTGCCTATTCAAAAAAGGTATTACAAACAAAAAATATCTCGAGAAGAATTTTTAAATGAATTATCGCAACTAAAGCCCGAATGAATTAATGCAAAAGAAATACGTCCCGGAGATTATGTTTATTCTCCCATTGATCCAAAGTTTGAAAAGTTGCCCGAACAGTTGCCGCTTGATTATGCACATCTTTTTGGTTATTATTTAGCAGAAGGCTGTTTAACAAAGAGATATGACAGGATAAATCAAAAAGATGATTGGGCCGGCATTGTCTTTGTATTTGGTAAATCAGATCAGAAGATGATCGATAAATTAAATGAAATTGTTCAAAAAGCTGAGCATTCGTTGTTTATCTCTGAGTCTCAAACATCAGATAAAGCTTTAAGGGTAAGTGTTGGTTGAAAAGAGATGGCTTATATTTTAGAAAAATATTTAGGGCACCACTCAAAAAGAAAATTTATACATCCTGAAATTTTTGCTCAAACCGATGAATGGATTAAAACTTTTATTGCGGCTTATTTAGATGGCGACGGGCATCTAACAACGGACGCAGACAACAGTAGGTATGAAAACACAATTAAATTTAGCACTGTATCAAGAAACTTAGCTTTTTCGTTACAACGTTTATTAGCTAAAATTGGAGTTGTTTCTACAACATCTCTCGGCTGTAATAAATTCAGTAATAATTGTTTTGGAACTGAAGATCATAATATTTATGAAGGAAGTATTGGTAGTTATTACACGCCCGAGTTGCTCGAAAAAACATTACGATTAAAAAGTGTAAATCTAACAGAACGAGTTAGTAAAAATGGTGGTTTTTTTATTTTACCAACCGGATATATTTTAGCGAAAGTAAAATCAGTTATGTTTGAAGAAATAGAAAAAACATCCATTTATAATCTAGAAGTTGAAGATGATAACTCGTATGTTGTTGATTTTATTGGACATAATTCAAACCGAAATGGCGATTATTTTCCTGAAAAAGCATTAAAAGATTATCATAAAACTTTTGAAGCTCTCGGCCATGTTTACACACATCATGTAAATAAAGATCCGAAATTGTCATTAGGACAAGTAAAATTTGCACATTATAATGATAAAATGAAAAGAGTTGAATTAGTTTTGGAATTAGACAAGAGCAAAGCTAAACCTGTTATAGAAAGATTGGATAAAGGCGAACTGCCCGCGGTGAGTATGGGATGTGTCCAAGCTGGTACTAATATTATACTTAGTGATTTTTCCAAGAAACCGATCGAAAATATTCAAGTTGGGGATGAAGTATTAACACACATGGGAGAAATACACAAAGTAACTGAATTACATCCAAGGGATTATTCTGGAAAGATATACACAATAAACCCTGTTGGTAAGTATAGAGAAACAATTACAGCTACTAAAGAACACCCATGATTGATTATTGAACCTGATAAATTTTTTGACAAAGATGAAAAAAATCGGGTAATAAGACGAAAACAATTGTCAGTTGACGACGCTGTTTGAAAAAATTCAGAAGATCTTTCGGTGCACGATCATTTATTTATACCAAAGCCAAAGAATGTTGATGGAATTGATGTATCTGTCGCAAAGGCTAAACTTTTAGGTTGGTATTTGGCTGAAGGGTATACACACATTAATGATAGTGGGGTAGAATTTAGTGTTAATGAAAAAGATCAAATAGTACAAGAGATAGACAGCGTTTTAAAGATATTACAATTACCGGAAGCAAAATTTGGAACACGGTCTCATTCAAAAGAAGCTTTAGTAATTCGGATTTTTTCAAAAGATTTAAAAAAAGAAGTGTTAAAATATTGTGGAAAGTATAGCCATAAAAAGTTTTTGCATAAAGATATTTTTAATTGAAGTAAAGAAGCTAAACTTACTTTTTTAGGTGCATATATTTCAGGAGATGGCTTTTTTCATAAAAATCAAATTTATATAAGTTCGTGCAATAAACAACTTTTAGAACAAATTCAATGGTTAGGTTTTTCAATTGGGCTAAACGTCACTATTGGAAGAAATATTCACGGAGCCGGAAAAGGATTTTCAAACGAGGAAACCATAGAATGGATTTTAAGATTTAGAAAAACAGCAAACAACGAATTATATAAATATGCAAATAAGATTCAAAATATCGATTCTATGGGATCGGGCGGTAAAGGGGGTCCTTTTGAATATGAAGATTTTTATCTTTTAGGTATCGAAAGTATTGCAGAAGAAAATTATGAAGGGCCCGTTTATAACTTTGAAGTAGAAAAAGACAATTCTTATGTAGTAGAGCAGTATGCAGTTCATAATTGCAGAGTTCCAAAAGATACTTGCAGCATATGTGGAAACGAAGCAACAAAGGTCGCGAATTATTGCGAACATTTAAAAAACAACATGAATAAGGTAATGCCAAACGGTAAAAAGGTTTATGCTATAAACAATCAACCAAAGTTTTTTGACATTAGTGTAGTAACAATCCCTGCCGAAAAGACGGCTAGTTTTATAAAGAAACTTTCTAATAAAACTTCTTCGTCTTTTGATAAATCAGCAAATGAAATGATCGATGAGCCCTTAACTTGAGCACAAAGTATTGCTAAAACAGCAGAACTTGAATCTCAAGCTGAGATAAAAAAGAAAATAGATGGTAAAATAGAAGTTATTGCAGATGATCCAAAAAATTTAATACGATCATCCCAAAAACGTCTATCCAAAGAAACTATTGAAAAACTTTCGGAGTATCCGCTAAGTGAAATACTTTCAACATTTATTGGATTACGAATTGTACCTGTACGAGAAGACTTTCAAAAACTAGCTTTATATAGTATGGGAAAAGCACTCGGAGCAGAAGAACTTGAAAAAGCTAATATTTGTTTTGATGTAAATCCAAATCTAAAAGCCATTGTTCCAGAAGATATATCTCTTGATCGTTTTAATGAAAAAATTGCCGGGTTGTTAATTGAAGACTTGCCAGGAATGGCTTTAACAAAGCCTAACATTATTGCGCGTGGTTTATATAAAATAAGCCAGGCGGACTTTATAGAGCAAGCACAATCTCCGGAAGAATTAAATCAGGTATTTCCTGATAGAAATAAAAAAGAACGAAGTCTTATAGGTAAAGTTTTTTTTGGCCAGTCAGAAGATCCTGTGTTTAATTCAGTTAAGAGTCCAATAGTTCCTCTAGGAGTGTTGGGTAGCTTATATTACGGATATATAAAAACATTTAATAATGTTAGTACTAGTGAATTTAAAAAGTTTTTAGCAAGGCATCCTTGGATATTTACAGCTATGCTTGGTTCTGCGGCCGGTGTTTCAATATTGGCTCAAAAACATGTGCATGATTTGGATTCGTTTGATAAGAAAGCAGGTATGATTGAAAATGCTGGACACGTTATTGGTGGAATGCTTATAACTGTTCCAGGATCATATTATGCTGCTTCTTTTCCTGAACAAAAAGCACAGCGAGGAATTCCTATCTCATCAAGTGAAAATTTTTTGAGAAAGCATCCAGCGCTTGTAGCTTTAGGAGCGTCTATTTTGGGTGTAACTGGGCTAAATACAATATCAAAGCAAATAAATAAATTTAAAACATTAAATTCAAATTGACTAAAATTTGCTAGTGTTCTGAATCGATTAGACGAAGACACATTAAATGTTATTTATAAGGATTTAATCATAAACTAATGGAGGTATTACACAAATGGGTGTAAACATCGATAAAATTCTACAGGAACTTGAGACAGTAAAAAAAGCGGAACAAGTTTTTGCGGAAAATCTTCTAGACGACAGCAAAGTAGACGAACTTAAAACAGAAGTTGTTGAAACGGCTGAAGTAAAAGAAGAAATTAAAGTAGCTGACGCAGAAGAACCTGTAGCAGAAGAACCTGTAGCAGAAGAACCTGTAGCAGAAGAACCTGTAGCAGAAGAACCTGTAGCAGAAGAACCTGTAGCAGAAGAACCTGTAGCAGAAGAATCTGCAGCAGAAGAACCTGAAGCAGAAAAAGAAGCCGAACTTTCTGAAGAAGATAAAGAAACAATTGCTCTTTTAGAAAAACAAGGTCGTTATATGGCTCGGGGATTTATGGCAGAATTAAATGAAATAACTACTAAAACAGTAGAAAAGGTAGCTGCTGATGCAGAAGAACCTGCAGTAGAAGAATCTGAAGCAGAAAAGTTGGCATCTTTACAACCGGATCAGCGGATTGTTTTAGGTCTATATAATCGTTTTTTTGGAACGGAGGAAAATTAAATTATGTCTAATTTATTAGAAATATATGATGCAATGCTTCAAGCTGATCAAGAACAAGTTTCTGAAACTATTGAAAAAAATGCAGAAGAACAACTAACTCAAGATCGTTTAGAGGTTCTTAATAAATACGCTACTACGGCAGATAATATGCTAGCTGAAGAATATGGCAATGATTATTCTGAAGATGATGTAACAGAACTAGCTACATACTTAATAGAAAAAGATGCTGCACTTGAAGAAAAACAAGAAAAAATTGCAGAACAGCATCAATTAGGTATTATTATGGCTAAGGCTTTTAAAGCAGAATTAGCAGCAACAGAAGAAATAAAAGAATAAAAGTAATTTTTAGACAACAATGAGTGAACAAAGTTTAGAAAAACGAGCTGCTTCAACTATTAGAGCTTTGGCGCAAGAATTGCAAGAAAGTGAATTAAAACAGCAAGAACAAGGTATGCAGCTTGAGCATTATAAAAGAGCTCAACGTTTGGCAACTCGTTTTTTAAAAATTGGTCATGTAACACTTGAAAAATTTGAGGATACTATTACAGAATTTTGTAAGCAGCCCTCAGAACAATTAGATGTAATTGAAAAAGCAGCTACCATGACAGAAACCAGACAGGGATTTTTTTTGGGTAAAGTTGCTAAGAATATCTCATCTATATCACTATCTCCAGAAGAGCGCTTTATACAAGGGCTTCTGGAGGATTAAGACTAATAATATTACTGGAGGAAAGTAATAATGCTTAGAATGTTGACAAACTTGAATATGGTGCATCGTTTTGACGTAACAGCCGCAGCTGGCTTGTTGGCGTCAGGATTTACCGGAACTTGGGTTGGTCCAAATACAACCACTTTAAATTACGTTGGTTCTGCCGGCGCTTTTGCTTTAGGTTGTGTGTGGAACGAATCCAATCGTGACGGTACAGCAGGCTTTACACCAGACACAAGATCTACAACAGGTACTGGTAAATTAACTGTAGTTTACGGAAAATTCCGTGCATTGACAGATCAATTTACAGGTACCCCAGCCGTTGGAGCCGCATTATATGTTGGCACTGATGGTATGTTAAGTACAACTGCAGGCGCTGGAATAATCGCTGCATATTGTACAAAAGCAAGTCACTCTATTACTCATCTAAATGCCAGCCATACCGTAATCGAATACATTACGATATAATAGGAGAAATAATTATGGAAAACTTATCAGCAAGTACTGTTAATGAGCTATTCATCCAGAAGTTAGATTCTCCGGATGGATTAGAAAAAGTAGCACAAGAGGGATCAGCTTTTATTCGTCAAAAGTTACGTGAAGTATCTTTTGCGCGTAAAATTATTCAACCCCAGTATGTAACAAAAGCCGATTTAACACGTTCAGTTAATCATGATGGTCTTGTAAAGATTGTTGATATTGAACCTGATTCAAAAGCTATGACAGTAAACTTCCGTGGTGAACCCGATTGGAACTACATTGAAGGTCCTCGTTTTGAGATTCCTTTTTATATGATCAGTTCAGAGGATTTTCAAAAAACAGAAGAAGAACTTTTAGCTTACGAAATGCCTTTAACAGAGGTTATCGAAAAGAACTCAGTTCTTGATATTCAAAAAATCGAAGATACATCGTTCTTAGCTCAAGTAGACGCAGCAATTACAACTGAAAGTAGCGCTCAAACCGCTAGTTACAGTTCAGGTCAAATACCAAAAACAGCTTTTAAAACACTGTTTGATGTATTAGACGGCAATGAGTTACGTACTGAAATTATTTTAATGGACACAACAATGTATAACCGTTTATTTTTATATGACGCAACAACGGTTGGTGACGCAGTAGGATCAGAAACCCATGTAAATGGTTATTCTTATTCAACTTTGTTTGGACGTAGATTAGTTGTATCTAATAAAGTAAGCCTACTACAAAATAAAATCTATGGCTTTACAGCTCAAGAATTTATGGGCCAATTCTTGGTATTAAATGATGTAAAATTCTGGATTGAAAAGAAAAAGAATATTATATCGTTTGCTGCTTATGAAAGTGTAGGTATGGGAATTGGTAATACCAAATCCTGTGCTAAGATGACTTTAGGTTAGATTTAGTACAAACTATGAAAAAGGGACTTTAATGAAGTCCCTTTTTTGTTTAAATACTTGACTAGGTTTAGATAAAAGCTTATATTTAGATATAGAATCAATTTAAAGGAAAAAAATTATGGCAGACCCGTTTGTACCTGTAGAATCTCAAACTAAAGTAGATCGTCTTCGTCGTTTTTTAGGTGATGATGCAACTTTAAATAAACTTTTACAAGATCGTGAAAGTACTGATCTTTTTTTGTATGAATGTATAGAAGATGCACTTGATGAAGTAAATATAGCACCACCAGTTATAACTTTTTATACTATTGCTGATTTTCCACATTGGTCTATTTTAAAGTTGGGAGCTATTTTACAAGTTTTAACAGGTAAGGGAATATTATCATCAAGAAATACACTGACTTATAATGATACTGGTGGTGTTACAATTCAAGATTACGATACCTATGGACGTTATATAAACTATTTTAATGTTCTAATTACTAAATATCGCTTGGCTGTGCAAGCCATGAAAGTAAGCGCTAATATTGATTCAGCATATGGATCTGTTCCATCTGAATATTCCTTTTTAGCTGATACTGAAGAACTTATTTATTAATGTTAACTTTAAAAAATCTTGATGTAACTTCCTATGATGTAAATAAACTTACATTAACTTGAGATTTAGAAGACACTGTCGAAGCTTTATCTGGCTATTCCTTAAATATATATCGTTCTGAAAATCCAGGTGTTTCCGGATTACTAGGTTTTGATTTAGTAGAATTAGGAATACCTGCCACAACATATGATTATGATGATTATGGAATTTCTGGATTGTTTGATCCTTTACGAACATGGTATTATAAATTAAAATTTATAAATCTTTCTTCCTTAGAAGAGTCAATTCAACCTGTTACACCAGCTTTTAGAAAAGCAACTACCACTGATAAGGCAGCTTTAGAGATTGTGAGACGTAAAGGAATTGCATTAGCACAATATTCAGGTCGTGATTTTTTTGTAATTAAAAAACGTACTTATGGAACACATTGCACAGAATGCTGGGATCCTACTTTACAACGTATTATAAATGATACATGTCAAATTTGTTATGGAACAGGATGGGTAAGCGGTTATTTTAAGGCAATATATTTAAAAGGTATGTTAAACCCAGCTCCAAAATATAATCAAATTACTATGTTTGGAGAATGGATGCCGCATGATGCTTTATTTACAATGTTAAATTTTCCACCCATACGGACACGAGATATAATTGTTGATGATAAAAATCAAAGGTGGATAGTAAAGCAAATTCGTAAAACAGAAAAGCTTGGATATGTTATTGAACATAATGCACAATGTTCTTTAATTTCTCAAGATGATCAAATTTATGATTTGGAAAAAGAAACTTTAGATATTGCCCTAACAATACTAGGTTTACCTGTGGTACAAGCAGCAGAACAAACAACTGTGTATGCTGTAATAAAGCAACTATTAGATAGTTATTGGTATGAATCTTCGCAAGGAGAAACAGCTTTAGCTGTTCAGTGGGTTAGCAGTTTAAAACGTGTAATTGGTGGTTTTACATCGGCCACAACAGCTACCATTGAAAATTATAATATTGTAGACATTTTTCATACTTACGGAACAGCTATAAATTTAAGTATGTGGTCTGTTTTTATTAACAGAATGGCGGCAACAAAACAAACTATTACTTCAATCGTAAATAATGGCTCTAATATCATAATTACTTTTAATGCTAATTTACTATATGATTTAATTGACGGAGATGAAATTGAATTGTGGGGACCAATGGTTGTTGTATAATGTCACATAAATTACAACATTTATTAGACAATTATTGGCAAAATCCTACATCAATTGATACCAGTGAGTTAATAAATTTTGTTGAGAATATGGTAAAAGCAAACGGTGTTTTTACAACTATAAACACAGTTACCATTGAAAATTATAATATTCATTCAACTTTTCATATAAATGGGGTTGCTACTGATTTAAATGACTGAGCTATTGGAATTAATAGATTAGCTGTATTTAAAAATTGTATTACTTCCATTATAAATTTAGGAGTAAATATAGTAGTTACTTTTAATAGTAACTTAGGATATGACCTAATTGATGGGGACGAAATAGAACTATGAGGCCCCTTAACAGCTGTGTAATCAAATAAACACATGCAAAAACTTTTATTTGTTGCGCCACATTTATCAACAGGTGGCCAACCACAATATCTTCTAAAGAAGATAGAAGCTTTAAAAAACGTTTTTGTTGTTTATGTTATAGAATTTGCTAAGATAAGCGACAAGTATACTGTTCAACGTGATAAAATATCCGAACTTCTTGGCGATAGGTTATTCACGTTAGGAACAGATAAAAATGAACTTATACAAATCGTAAAAGATATTAATCCCAATATTATTCACCTCGAAGAACATCCAGAATGTTTTTGGTATGACTTTGATCGTAAACCCTTTGAGTGGCTGTATCGCACAGATCGTCAATACAAGCTTCTCGAGACTTGCCATAACTCAACTTATAATGTAAGCACAAAACAATTTTTCCCGGATAAATTCATTTTTGTCAGCGAAGGACAGGCTAGTAGATACAGGGATTTAAAAATTCCTTATGACGTTGTAGAGTACCCTATTGATAAACAAGAACGACAATATACTAAAGAAGAAGCCAGAAAAAAACTAGGAATGAAGGTCGATTCTGCACAAGTTATTACGGTAGGCTTATTCACTAAAGATAAAAATCAAGGACAAGTTTTCAAAATAGCACAACAACTTCCTAATGGCATTTATTTTAATTTTGTTGGTAATCAAGCTGTAAATTTCGAAAATTATTGGGGACCCTTGATGGCTGTAAAGCCTGATAACTGCGTTATATGGGGAGAAAGAGCCGATATGGAATTGTTTTATCAGGCCTGCGACGCATTGATATTCCCTTCTGTACTAGAAACTAACCCACTCGTTGTACGGGAAGCGCTTTCCTGGGAATTGCCCGTATTAATGAACGACTTACCAATATACAACGGAGCTTATTCAAACAATCAGTTAATAAAGTTTTTTCATAAAGATCCTGCGCAGCATGCCACGCAGGTAAAAGAATTAATCAACATGAACTCATAATGTCACAAATGCAAAAAGAACTCATAGAGGCATATAAAACAACTGATATATCTGCAGTAATGGCGTTGCCATTACCTCAAGTTTCTACAGAAGATCGTTTTGAATTTTCATTTATAGGTGGACCAAAAGTTTCAATTGTAGGTCCTTCACAAAAAGAATATACAACCAGGTTTATTAATAAAGATACGCAGGCAGTAATATATGAGAGTATAATAAAACCCGGTCACTGGTCGAAAGCTTCAAGGGAATATTTTATAAATTGGCGTATAGATGTGTTATATAATAATGCCTTAGTGGTTAGTTGTGATCTGAATTTAAAAAATAAAAAAGTTTTTATTCAGTTTGGAAGTAGTGCCCTGGGAGATACAATTGCGTGGATGCCATATCTAGAAGATTTTCAAAAGAAGCATCAATGTCTTCTTATTGTTAGTACATTTCATAACAATCTTTTTAATAAATGTTATCCGCAAATTGAGTTTGTTTCACCTGGAACTACTATTGAAAATCTTACAGCTAATTATAATATTGGTGTATATTATGATTTAAATAAAGCACCTGTTGATTCCAGAACAATTCCACTACAACATTTAGCTGCCGTTATTTTAGGACTTCCTCTAGAATCAAAACAGGCTCAAATAAACGAAATTACTGCTGGCAAGCCAATGGAAGAAAAATATGTTTGTATAGCCCCCCATTCGACAGCACAAGCAAAATACTGGAATAACTCAACCGGTTGGCAGGAGGTTATTGACTATCTAAATACTTCTGGTTATAAAGTAGTAAATTTGTCACGTGAACCTAATGGCTATATGGGTAATAAAGCATTACTAGATACTATAAATGTAAAAGATTTGACGCTTGAACAACTTCTTCCTTATATAAAACATGCAGAGTGTCTTATAGGTATTAGTTCCGGATTGTCATGGTTAGCATGGGCTATGGGACAAAAAACAATTATGATTTCCGGCTTTACAGAATCTTGGTACGAATTTCAAAATAATTGCATCCGTATTGATAATTCTGAAAAATGCAAAGGGTGTTTTAATGACAAAGATATTATGTTTGATAAGGGCGATTGGAATTGGTGTCCAAGACACAAGGACACTTCAAGACAATTTGAGTGTTCTAAGACTATAGAAGCACAACAGGTCATTGATGCTTTTAAAAATTTACCAAAATTAGATTTACAACACAGTATACAAGATAAAAATGAGTTTAACCTTCTGTGGAATGAAGTTTGGACAAAAGAAGAGTATTCTTTTGAAGATTGTAAAGTACAAAAAGGAGACACTGTCATAGATGTAGGGGCAAATATTGGACTTTTTAGTTTATTTGCTTTTAAAGCTGGAGCATCTATTGTATATAGCATAGAACCAAACAAAGAAAATTTTAAAGCTCTACAAAATAATGTAAAAGATGCAAAACATTTTAACATTGGTCTTTCAAACAAATCTATGACTACAGACTTGTATATAGATAGTGTGAGCGGTGGTCATACAATTCTAAAACCAAGAGATGGGCATCCCACACACACGGGAAGGACTGAACAGGTAAATGTACTTTCTTTGAAGGATTTTTTAATAGAAAACGCAATAGTACATGTTGATTTTTTAAAGATTGATACAGAGGGGTCTGAACTTGATATTTTACAAGATATATATATCTTAGCGCCTAAAATTAAAAAGATTGCTTTGGAGTTTCACCACACCGTTCATTCAGATAGTGACTTTAGTAGTTTTGTTGCCTCTTTAAAGAAAGCATATCAAAGAGTACAAGTTATAAAAGGAAAATATGAATCAAATATTTTTGCTTGGGAACCTTTTCAGATAGAAAAAATTGTTATATTAAATAATCCTGTTTTTGTAATAGGTTGTCCTTCTTTAGGGGACACACTAAGTTCAACAGCTACTTTACGTAAATTAGCAAGTATATATGAAAAACCACTTGATGTTTTTACCTATGTTCCGGAATTATTTAAAAATAATCCAGATGTAAGTAAACTTTTTAATTTACATGGATATGATCACACTACATTAAATGTAAAATTAAATAAATATTCACCAAAATTAGTACATACTTCATTTATTAATATTGATAAACCATTTTTTCCAGGTGTTGTTTTACAACATAATCTAATTGATATACGACAATATCATGCGGCTTTTCTTGGCTTTGACTTATTACCAGAAGACAGAACATGCATATATATTCCAGATAAAGAATCTAATATATCTCTCCCAAATAAATATGTAGTAGTTCATCCTGCGGAAACATGGGAAAGCAGGACCTGGTCTAAAGAAAATTGGCAAAAACTTGTAGATCAACTTTATGCAAATAATATATCTGTAGTAGTTGTGGGAAAAGATACAGCTGAATTTCTTGCTTCTTCGAATTCAATGGTTGCCAAGCCTGTTTTTGCTTTAAATATTTATGATGGAATGGATTATAGTAATAAATTATCAATATCAGAAACTTGGCATATTTTAAATAAAGCTAGTGTAGTAGTAACTATGGATTCTGGTATTTTACATTTGGCAGGAACAACAGATACATATATAATACAATTGGGAAGTTCCATAGATCCAAAATTTAGAGCGCCATATAGACATGGAAATCAAAAATATAAGTATTCTTATGTTCCAGGTACATGTAATCTTTTTTGTGGTTCTTGTATGAAATATGGTTTAGCTGAACATGGTACTATTCAAGGAACGCCTGTTATTTCTAATTGTTTAGAAAACAAGTCAATGTTTGAGTGTCATCCTTCTGTAAAAAATGTTGTAAATGAAATAAAAAAGGTGTATATTTAATTAGAGATAAAGATGAAGGTAGAAATATCAAATGGAGAACTTGTTGACAAGGTTTGTATACTTATTATTAAGTTACATAAAATTAAGGATTTTGATAAAAGAATAAATATTATAAAAGAGTTTGATGTCCTTATTAAAGCAATGGATAAAATAAGTGGTTTAAATAATATATCCAAAGAAATTAAAATCTTACAAAAAGTCGATAAGGATTTATGAATAATTGAAGATAAACTTCGTATTAAAGAGAAAAAGCAAGAATTTGATCAAGAATTTATAGATTTAGCACGAAGTGTATATTTTACGAATGACAAACGTTCTGAATTAAAAAAACAAATTAATTTATTAACCAATTCAAATCTTGTAGAAGAAAAGAGTTACCAAAAATATAATTAGGAGAAAAAATGACTCTTCCTAGACCTGAACAATTTGCTGGTGCGTTTTTAACAGAAACTGAAGGAAATGTTGCGTATAGTCCAAAAGATAATTTTGCTGGGCCAATAGCGCCTGTAAACCCCCAAGCTGGTTGGGAATGGTGGGATTCTCTTGAAGAAAAATTAAAAGTTTATAATGCAGTAGAGGCACAATGAAATGTTGTTGCCTCTATTTATGTTGGAGAAGATCCACCTAACTTACCTAATGAGGGTGATTTATGGTGGGATCCTGATGATGAATTAGGGGTAGGTAGTGGAACATCTGGAACTTCAGGTACAGACGGATCATCGGGAGTTGGAGGAACGGCGGGTTCTTCAGGAACATCGGGTACCTCTGGAACATCAGGCACATCTGGTACATCTGGTACTTCAGGCACAGATGGAACATCTGGTACAGACGGATCATCAGGAACTTCAGGATCATCTGGCACAGACGGTACAGACGGATCATCAGGAACATCAGGAACATCCGGTTCATCAGGCACATCAGGAACTTCAGGATCATCTGGCACAGACGGTACAGACGGATCATCAGGAACATCAGGAACAGATGGTACAAATGGAACATCAGGAACATCAGGAACTTCAGGATCATCAGGAACAGATGGTACAGACGGTACATCAGGAACTTCAGGAACTTCAGGAACATCAGGAACAGACGGTACAGACGGATCATCAGGAACTTCAGGAACATCCGGTTCATCTGGTTCATCTGGTACATCAGGCACAAATGGAACATCAGGAACGAATGGAACTTCAGGAACATCCG
>Ga0268276_1001237_pt1 | contig 26066 bp, 23 predicted proteins | sample saktaG_4_FD_190145 | JGI IMG/M metagenome (GOLD analysis project Ga0268276, IMG submission 190145) | Saline water microbial communities from Sakinaw Lake, British Columbia, Canada - sak_2010_1_5_45m | ecosystem: Environmental > Aquatic > Non-marine Saline and Alkaline > Saline ... | reverse complement strand
TTCCACATGCCTATTGCGGGGGGGGAGAATCTTTTATTCTTATGCGTAGCCGCTTCCAATGCCAATTAAATATCAGTTTTCTGTAAAATATATTTACAGCAAATACATATATAAATCTTGGCAGCCATATACCTTCATGGAACAGCAGTTCTCCAAAAAGTGGGCATTCCTCCGCCAATACTGCGACGTTTTGGCGGAAAAGGCGATAGGCAAGATGGGGCGCAGGATGCGAAAATCCCTCGTCTTCACCGGCGGCACCTCATTGCACCTGTATTCCGCGCGGCTCATTTTCGGCGATGCACCTGTCAGGGCGTCGGAGGACCTGGACTTTTTCAACAGGGACAGCCTGCTTTTGGAAAACCCGGGCGGCATCGGTGAGGAAGAGATTGCCAAGGCATACTCGCAGGCGCTTCGGGGGCTCGGGTTCGAGTCCGGGCAAAAGGGCAGCATCGTGCTGGTAAGCCCCCACAGCATAAAGGTCGAGTTTTTCTACGATTCGCGCGCATTCCCGTCAAAGGCGTATGCCCACAAGGGGCTCTCAATCATCCATCCCGAAGAGCTTTTCAGGATAAAGATAAGCATGCTTTCCTCGCGCGAAAGCACAAGCATCCGGGACATCATAGACGTGCTCTACCTTTCGACGAAATATCCGCTTCCTAACAGGGTCATCACAAGGGAAAAAATCGGCGCGCTTTTGGAATGGGGCGCCGTTGAGGATTACCTGACCGAAGAAGGCGAAGAATATTTCAAGAGGAACGGTTACCAGAAAATCGCAGGCAAGCTTGCCGCGAGGGTGGAAGTGCATGAAAAGGATTGACGGAGTGCCATGCGTCATTTTGAAGGGCGGGGAATGCGACGCTGAAAAGAAAAGGTTCGCCTACCTAAAGACGCCAATCAAGGGGCTTTACTACCTGCCATCGGACGTGGAAAGGAAGAGCAGGACACTGCTGCAGGAGCGGTTCATCCCAGCGCTGCTTGGCGCGCTGCAGAAGGGGAAGCGCTTCAGGCTCCACTATGGCATCCTGGCCAGCGCACGGAACTGCGGGCTGGGCTGGCGCCCTGCCCGGTTCGTGGAAGTGTTCAACGACAAAAAGACATTCGAGGTGGATTTTGGCAGGTTCGCTGCAAGGTACGGCGCCCTTCACTCTTACTATTCAAAGGCAATTTCGCACTTCTACGCCTCGCTTCCAGTCAAGCGCCTGCTCTTCAGGAAGGTTGCGCTTTTGCCCCCGCGGTGCATTGCCTATGACGACCGGTACCTTGCGGGGTTCTACATACGCAAAAAATGCATCCTGGAGAACGCGAGGAGGTATGCGCCCAGGCACGCAAAAAGGCTACTGTTCCTGAAAAACGAGTACGCACAGCTCCTTTCCGACATGGGAAAGACCGGATAACTTTTAGAGGTTTGCGCGCGAACTTCCAGCGGTGGTAAAATGCTCACGCTTGACAATTACAACTTCAAAGGGAAAACCGCGTTCGTGCGCGTGGATTTGAACTCCCCTGTCGACGAAAAGACGCTTGCAGTGGAGAAAGGCGCGCGCATAACCAGGCATGCGAATACCGTGCGTGAATTGTCTGACAAGGGTGCGCGCGTGGTGGTGCTTGCACACCAAGGCAGGAAAGGCGATTATGATTGCATCTCGCTCTCCCAACACGCACTGTTTCTCGGAAGCGAGGTGAAAAAGCCGGTCAAGTTTGTGGATGATGTGTGCAGCCAGAAGGCAAAGGACGCCATCCGCGCGATGAAAGACGGCGACATCTTATTGCTTGACAATGTGCGCTTCCTGGACGATGAAACCAAGTACAAAACCATTGAGGAAAACGCAAACACCACGCTTGTAAAGGAACTTTCCCCCTACTGCGACGTGTTTGTGCTTGACGGCTTTTCTGTATCGCATCGCGCGCAGGCGTCAGTGGTGGGCTTTTACAAAAAACCCGTGGTTGCAGGCAGGGTGATGGAACACGAGCTCAATGCGCTTAACAAGCTTCACACTCCTTCGCACCCAGCAGTTTTCATCTTTGGCGGCGCAAAGGCAGACGACTCCATCGCCATAATGGAAAACTGGCTGTCAGAAGGCAAAATAGACCTTGTGCTCACCTGCGGCGTGCTGGGCGAGCTTTTCATCCTGGCATCAGGGGTGGAGCTGGGAAAGACTCTTGATTTTCTGAAGGAGAAAAAAACAATCAACCACCTGCCTAAAGCGCGCGAGCTACTTGGGAAATACAAGGGCAAGATACTATTCCCCAAAGACGTGGCAGTTGATGCTGGTGGCAAGCGCACAGAGCTGCCAATATCCTCCCTTCCCTCGCAGGGAAGCATAATGGACATTGGCAAGGAAACAGCAAAGATCTACTGCGAAAAAATTGCAGGCGCTGCAACCGTGATGATGAACGGACCTGCCGGCGTGTATGAAAAGGACGAGTTTGCCTATGGCACGCACGAGCTTCTCAAGGCAATTGAGGCAAGCAGCGCATTCTCAGTATTCGGCGGCGGCCACACGCTCTCCGCGCTTGACAAGTTCAAGATAGACAAAAGCAGGCTAGGCTACGTCTCGCTTGCAGGAAAAGCACTCATCGAGTATCTATCGGGCGAGGAGTTGCCAGGCGTGAAAATAGTGGAGGACAACACTCCTGAAGGGCACGGTTGTGGGTGTTGTTAGCTTGCTCTAGGGAAAAAGAAAAATAGCTAGCGCTCGCTAGCTGGAAAATAAAAAATAAAGAAAAAGAGAACCTGCTTAAACCCTGTTGCGGTTGGCAAAGCCAGTGTGGCTGCGGTTGGCAAACACTGCGTTTGGCCTGAAGCCCTGCTGCAGCGCCTTGCCTGCGCGGACCATGTCCTTGTGGGTCTTGGCATCCATGCCCTGGCTGTTGAACGTGGTCCCATCCTTCATGAGGGTGTTCTGCCTGTCAATGTTCTCATAAGGCACTCCCTTGGAGATTATCACTTGGCCGACAATGCTGATGTCGTCCGCGCCCCACAAGGTGATGTAGATGTCCCCGTCCTTTTCAGAGTGGACTATCCTGCTCACGCCAGCCATGCCCATCTTGACGTTTATCACGTCCCCGTCGTTTTCGCGCATAATGCAAAGCTCCACGGTGTCCTTTTTGCCAGGCACGTTGGTAGTGAATGAGAAGTGGCCATGGCCCTCCCCAATCACCGGGTTGAACACTTCCTGCCTGCTGTTGTCCTTGTTGCAGCTCGGAAGCACTTCCAGTCCAGGCACGAACTTGGTCAGCGGAAGCATTACCACTGAGGTTGACTCATAAAGCGCCAGCTTGTCGCCGCTGCGCCTGACAGAGTAGCTGGTGCCGTTCAGGTACACTTCAGCCACCTTGCCATCTGCAAGGCCGAAGATGCTTTGGGCATCATCATCCTTGAGCTTCGGCAGCCTGTTGCTGGTCAATGCCTGCTTGAACTCAACAAGCGCATCATCCCTCTTGGCGCTGAAAACCTGGGTGGAATCCTTGGCATCCGACTTTATCAGGCGGTAATAGGTGGCAAAAACACCGGTCCTTGTCACTATCATCCCCAAACCAGCCCTGTTCACATTGCCAAGCGCATCTGACACCTTGCAGCCTTTTGCAATGTCCACTGTGCCAAGCGCAATTGCAGTGTCGCCAAGCGCCTTGCTCATCATTTCGCGCCCAATCGCGTAGTTCACCGCGGTGTCGCTTGCGTAAATCGCGTTGCTTGGCGTGTAGATGATGTTCTGATCGTCTGAATAGCCAAACGCACTGGTGTTCTTTGTGCTTCTGACAAAGTCGCGCACAGATGCCTCTGGCTTGACCGGGGTCTCCTCAACTATGGCAACTTGCACCTGGCGGGCGCCGTTGCTGGAATAGGCAAAGAAATTGCTGTCCAGCTTTATCGCAGCATCCCCCTCAGGCCTTATCCCGAACGGGATCTTTATTGAGTAAGTGCTCTTGTTCTCAGGAATGACCCACAGGGCAAACTGCGTGGAGTCGCGGTCGTTCTGCCAAATCCCTGCAAGCCCATACCCTGTCCTGTTGATTACGTAGCTGCTCTGGGTGGCGTAGCCTGTGTGGTTCTTGGTAAAGAGATGCTTGCCGTTGTATTTCACCAGCCTGGCATAGCCGCCGCTCACATCAACGATGTTCGCGTTTGTCAAAAACTCCAAAAGCTGGTTGCATGCAACAATTCCGACGTTGATGCTGTCCTTTTCCCCGAATTTGCTGATTCCAGAAACGCGGTACTCGTAGGCAGCAGCCTCCTTCAGCCTGTTCTTGCCATAAAGGGCGCCTGCCTCTTCCCTGGACGGCACATAGTAATATGTCTCAGGGTTGTTCGGCTGCCCGTTGTTGTTGATTGACATTCCAAGCGGGCTCGGGGTGGCACTCTTTGAGCCTCCAGGCTTGGCATCCTTTATCTCGTAATTCGAAATGTCGCGCGGGGCGACCTCAGTCACGGGCTTCTTGGAAATCTGAACCTGTTCAGGCCCCTTGCAGGCATTTATAATGAGCCCGCCTGCCACTATGGTGCCGCCTATGCCCAGCGTGCGCCTCGAGGGCACAGCCCGCTTGGCCATCTCTTTGAGATGGGCAGCCGTATTTGCATTTTTCATCTTCATATTATCCACCCCTTAAACACAATTATATTCTTTCTATCACCATATATTTAAAAACATATGTTTCAATTTCCTGAAACATCTACTGTTCGCTCCTGCCTGAAAACCTCTCGCAGGCGCCAGAAAAATACTCCTTGAGGTGGCGCAGCTTGTACTCTGCCCACACATCTCCCACTGGGAGGCCCCTACTCATTATTGCCCCTATTTCGCCAATCGCCTCTGCAATTGCCGCGCTGTCTGCTGCAAACGTTCCCTCGCTCATCAGGTTGATTCTGTCCTGGCAGGCGCTTATTGCATCCTGCAGGCTGTCCTTGAGGGTAGAAAGGTACTTTGGCGCTGTTTCTGCAACCTTTTCAACAGGCTTAACAGATGGCTCAATTTTCACTTCTACTGGAACAAGCGTTTCCACGGGCTTGGTTTTCTCGCTCTCAACGTTTTCTGCCTCGTTGGAAAGCTGAGATATCTCTTCAACTGCACTGTCTGTCCTTGCAGGCTCTGTGGCTGCCTCAGGCTTTACAATCTCCACTGGAGCCGCATTCTTCTTGACTTTAGTGTAATAGCCAATCAAGCTTGCATTGCCGCTTTCCATAACCTTGGCATCAAGCTCTGCCCTCTCATCCGCATCAAGCCTGGAATAGCCATTCACCTGGTCGTAAAGCGCGCCAATGTCAACTCCTACTGCCTTTTCAGGAACGCTGGCAGCAGAAGGCTGTGCTTCAGGCGTCTTCGTTGCGGTGGGCGTCTCGCCTGTGTCAACAGGGACAGCAATTTCCTCTGCTGGCGCAGGTGCGCCGTATATCTTTTTGGCGCTGTTGTAGCGCGAAACCAAGCCAGCATCGCCGTTTTCCAGCACTTTCTCCCCAAGCTTTGCCCTCTCAGAGGCAGTAAGGTCACTGTACTTGTTTATCTGATCATTAAGTTCGTCTATTGCGTTAGTATTGCTTGCCAGCGGTGCAGCATCCTCCTCACGCACCTCTGCTTTTGGCACAGGCGGGCCGGAGAGCTCCTCGTTTTTGCTCGTTTCTTTGCTTTTGAAAAGCACAGCAAGGGGCTGCAGGCAGGATGCCACGTATTCCTTCGAATAGCCGGTGTTCTTTGAAAATTCTTCAATCACTCTGGCTTCTATTTTGAGGGTATCCCTGCCTGTAAGGGGGCTTCTCAATGCAAAGCTGCTCTTAGGCGTTAACAGAAATGCTGCTGTCACGAGTATAGGGACTGCATATTTGGCTTTCATATCCACACCAATCTTCTTTTTACAACAAATACTTTATAAAGCTTATGTATGAAAGTGAGAAATCGAGGGGGGTCCTTTCCCTACGGTTTCTGCCGAAAATGCGTGGCTTTCCCCGTTTTTCCACCAGCGATTTTATAAACAGTTTCAGGCAATAAAAACCAAGGTGCGTCCATGCCTTCCTCTGATAAAGCAAACATGCAAAAACTAACTCCCATACAACAGTTAAACCTGCACAACAAGAATTTGGAGGCAAGCCTTTCTGACTGGCGTTCCAATTTAACAGATAGGAATTTAGCTGAAACGTGCGCCCAACGTACCCTCACTGCCATGGGCGCTGCTGTTGGCATTCTAGAATCTGAAACCAACAAGCTCTCTCCCAGAGCACAGCTCGCGCTTCGCACAATACGGCTTGCCAAGCGGACATTTGAGGAGCTCAAGAATCAGAAGTTTGGAGACATGCAGATTCCACCGCAAGAGTCAGCTGGCGATCAGTTCACAACCCCTGCAGCAGCTCTCGAGCTTTTTGACAAAAACGAAAGGTTCAAAGGCACAAACACCGCCACCAACGCCGCCTATCAGGACATGTACTTCAAGCACTATTTCGCGCTCCTTTTCTCGGACTCCTTCTCACGCTACGGGCAGCTTGACATAGTCAGGCTTGCAAACACCATCACCAACGCCGCGCTCCAGGGGGCAGTCACAATAAAAATGCCCTTCCAAAATAAAGATGATGCAGACAAATTCGTAGAGTTTGCCAAAAGCGGTGGCATACCGTTTTGCAGCGTGGCTGGCGGGTCGCAGGAAGCGGGGTTCATCGAAGGGGGCAGGCAAATAGCAGTGTTGTCCCTAAGGTACGATGGCAGCAAAGCCGCAGTCAAAGGGGCCGCGCCTGCCGCGCCTTCAACAATCAGGGAATACACTCTCACAAAAATCACGCACCCCTCAGTCTTCGAGCCATTGCAAGGCGGCGTTTATGGCACTGCGCCAACGCTGCAGCAGATGCAGCAACTCCATTCTTCGTCAGAGCAGACCAAAAAGAGCGCCTACACCTACTTCAAGGAGCTCCAGTACGCGGAAAAGTTCAACGAGGCAAACCTTGAAAGCAAGGCAGCTGCAAAAGATGTTTTCATCGACCTTATCAACGACTACATGCAGTACATGGGCTATTCGATAGATGCATACGACCCGCCTGAGCTGCAAACTTTCTTCAATAGCGACAAGGGCAAGGAATTTCTTGCCGAGTTCAAAAAATTCTATGAAAGCGGCACCTTGGCAGGCTCTGCCTCGGTGGAAAAGAAAAGCCAGCTTGCGCAAAACGAGGAGCTTGGCCTGAAAAGGGCAAAGCTTTTCCAAACGGCTGCCAACGAGGAACTGGAAAAAGCCTATGGCGTGGCGGCAGAATACCTGCTTGGCGACCCCAGCAGCGTGGGCGGCAGAGCAGTCTCAGCCTGGGAAAACGAAAACGAAGCGATAAAATCATGGGCGGGCAGGCTTGACAAGCTTGAGAACTCGAACAAGACCAACTATCGCGAATATTCCCAGCTGGCGCGTGCACTGCTGTTTGGCGACTATGTGAAGGCCAAAGAGCTCAACGGCGAGCTCAAAGTCTTTGGCAGAGCTTTCTTCGACGAAATCTCCAGCCAAAAAGCCGCCCTGGTGCAAAACGAGGATGGCACCTACAGCATCAGCAATTCAGCGTTTCTTGAAAAGCTCATTAGCCGGAACGACACAAAGCTTGGGCTGCGTTTCGAGGGCACGCTCACTGGCGCCAGCAAGCCCCGCGACAGGTTCGGGGCATTTTTCGTGGACGCATTGCTTGAGCCTGACAGGCAGATAGAATTCACCACGGGCAAGCTGGACACAAGGCTGGCAGTGGAAATCTCCCCGCCAACGCGCGACGGCAGCAAAGTCACTGCGCAGGTGACGGTGTTTGTCGACATCGAGCGCAAGGACAGGGACTTCATCAGAAACCACGCCAACATCCTTGACGTGTCCGGAGTGCTTGCCAATGGCACGAAGCTGGAGCCGGTCTTTGCCAAAGAGGACGGGGAGCACACGAAGGTGAATGGAAGGAAGGCAACAGTCTTTACAGTCACCTTCAACACCGGCGAGGAGATTTACATAACGGCAAACGCGCACAAGGGCGACCTGGAGTCCGGCTGGGCATGGCAGACTGTCGAGGTGGAGAAAACAGAGAAGGTCGAATACCTGCCGATAGTGAAAGCATACAACACAAATGTGACTCGCGGCGCGACCCAAAACATGAAGCTCTCAGGCACGCTTGAGAAAACCCATGCCGACGGCAAAAAAGAGGAAGGAACGGTCGACGTGCGCGTTGCATTCGGGCTGCGGCTTTCCAGCAGCGATCAGGTCAAGCTTTTCTTCTCGCCGAGCCCTGACGCCAGAGTCAGGAAAGAGCTGGTCTACCCAATTGAGGTCCGCGGGGAGAAAAAAGAAATCGCCATCGACCGCGGGCTTGTCGTAGGCGACAAAACATACTCAAAGGACGAGCTATTGTCATTGGCGCGCTCAGGGGTCGTGGGCATAAAAAGCAGCGGCAGGGGCGGCTGGATCACATTGGATGGGCAGGAAGCCATCCGGCCATCAGACGTCGAAAGCCAGTCGCTTGAGGGGGCGCCAGATGGCATGCTTTACACCACCAAGCCAAAATACTCGGAAAAGAGAGTGCTTTCCACCGCCAAGCCAGAAGTGCCAAACATCGCATTCAACAACCCGGAAGAGGTCACGCTGGAGGACGGGAGCAAGATAATAGACGTGCCAACCAACAGGCGCTCATCACAAATTCCGCTTGCAATCCCGCTTCCTGAAAGCGGAACAGTGAAATTCGGCAACGAAAGCTACACCGCAAAGGAGCTGAAAAGGCTTGCAGAGCAGAACATAATCGCAATAATTGCCGACAAAAAGGAGGCCGGCAGGGTCATCCGCACAGTGTACAGGATTGATGGAGCTGAAATCTGCCCGCTCAAAGACTTCATGACGGGACGTCTGCCGCGCGTTGACGACTTGTTTGTCACAAGGCAGAATGTCAACGGGAATTTCACGGTCAAAACATACATCCCGAACGTGTCTGGCTTCAGGATAGGGGGGCAGGCAGTCAAGCAAGGCAAGACTCTTAAGGCCGGGCAGTACAATACAAGCAACACCGGCGAAGTGGTCCTTCTCATATATCCCGAACAAGCAGGGGGCGCAATCGAGGTTCCAAAGGCAAAGGAGGAGTGATTTCCATGTTCCTGTTCCAAACAACCCAAAGTTTCGTGCCCGTCCAGAAAACGGACAGCCAAACCGTGGAAGCGTTCATGAGCTATGTAAGGTCGCACGCAGACGGGGCGATTCTGGTCGATTTGCAGCGCATGCCAAATGAAATGGGCGCATGGCGCTCAGAGCTTGTCAAGGTGGCTGGCGGGGAAAAGGAGTATCTCGGGCTTCTTAGGGAACTGCTTTCCAGGGCAAAGGAGATGCGGCTGCAGCTTCGCGACCACCTTCCCGAAGCACAGGTGTTGGGCTTTTTCTATGGCTATGAAATGAGGCTCCAGCTCAACTCCCAGGCAAGCCTTGGAGGGGGGGCAAAGCCGGACACAGAAGCCCTCAAAAGAATCTCACGCTTGGACATGGGGCAGTTCATCAGCGAGTCTCCAGTGCTGTCTGCTGCGGCCGAGAGCGCTTCGCTTGCAGTCAAGCTGGCCAACCAAACTGGTGAGCAAAGGGCAAGCGCACGGATGGACTACAAGAGGCGCTTCGACAAAAAAGGCGTTGATGTCGGCATTGGCGGCGCGCCGGCAAAATCCGGGTCGCGAATATGGCAGCCTGAGAATGTCAACATATTCTACAGCGCTCCAAGGGTAGTCAATGTAGGGTTCGACATCTACAACACTGTGGTGGCTTCCAACATGCCCGGCGCCACGAAATTCCAGGAAACCATTGACAATGCCAATACGCTGATTGGAATCACTCGCAATGGCGGAACATTCACTCAGGCTGGGGACATCTCAGGCGCGGGATATCTTGCATACCGGAACAACCTATTCGAGGGGTTCCGCCTTTCCAATGATACAGGATGGTTCAACACAGAGGATTACGATGACCATGGCAATCTATATATCGTCAAGGACGTTGTGGCAAGGGACCTGGTAGTGGGAGCTAGCCTTGAGCAAGTTGCAGCCAAGCTTCAGACTGGCGACTGGCTGGATGCCCAGGCATTGTTTGTTCCTGGCAGTCCAACATACAAGGCATTTGGAGACCAGAGCAGCTTCAAAAAAGCAATCTCAGTTCTCGATGAAACATCGCTTCTTCGGCTGATGAGCTTCAGCATGTCAACAGGGGCTGGCGTATCTTACAGACTTGGCGAATCAGACCAATCCCCTGTTTTCCATATAGTTGCAACCGGCACGCGCGACTTTTTGGTGACCAACCAGAGGCTTGACAACCTTAGTCTGGGTGCATGGACTGTGATGACCATCAAGCCGACCAAGACAAAACTGCGCATTGGCGGAGGGGTGCAGCTATCCAGCTCAAAACCATCATTCTACCTTGCGGTCGGGGCTGAGCAGAACATTCCGATCAACAAATTCCTCCGCGTGGTGCTGGATGGCACGGCTGCGGCAACATATTCCAAGTCCCTTGCCAAACCATTGTTGTACAATGCCGATATCGGGGCAGGCCTCAAGGCAAATTTCAAGCGAATAGAGGTGGGAATAAAATCAGACTTTTTCCTGGTAAGCAGGGGAGACGAGTTTTTCAAGGGCGCCAAGGGCGTGTTCACCTTTGACTACACTCCTGCAAACTGGGCGAAAATCGGGGTCTACGGGGAGATATATACTCCCTCTGAAAAGGCAAGTGGTTTCATAGGCGATCAGCAGTATGTCAGCAAGGACTGGCCTGCAGCAATCGGCCTGCGATTGAACTTCAGCCCAAGCTCTCTTTTCAGGGGCAGGGCCAAGCCAGGTGAACAGTGATGAAGCGTGCAATTGCATTTCTTTTTGCCATTGCCATGCTTAGCATGCTTGCCAATGCAAGCACGGTCACAAGGACATTCACAAATTACTACGGCTCTCCGCCTCTTGGCTATGTGACAACTGACCTGGAAGCAAATCCCAGCATCACTGCCCCTGATTATGCCTGCGTCGGCACTTCCGTCACGCCAACATTGCAAGTCCAAACAGATTGGTATTCTTCGGTTTATGATGCCAAGCTCAAGTCAAATGCAAACCTTGTCTCGTGTCTTACTCCCTCCTCCGCTGTAAACCAAAACCAGCCAATTTCCTGGCTTTCAAGCTACAGCTACAATTGCGCTTTCGGGCCCGGCACCCAAACATACTTTTCAGATTACACAGCTTTTGCCTTGTTCATGTCTGGCTGCGGTATTTCAAGCACGCCAGAATCAATTGAAAAGTCAAATTACTATGACTCTAGCGGTTCGGTCTACCCCGGCCTTTTCAAGGCAGGGATAGGCACATATTGCAACGGCACGGTGAGCGTCAATTCAACTGGGGCATATGGGTTTGGCCCAGCACAATACATGGGGAATGCACCATCTCTTCCTCCCCTCACCGCAAGCTCGCCTACTGATATAACCCTTCAGGCAAAGATTGATACCAAGTCGTGCGGCGTCATGAGCCATGCATATGTGGCAAGCGCCTGCAATGGCGACTCATACTACAAACACACAAATATAGCTGCCCCAAGTTTTATCGTATTGGGTGCGCCCAAAACAGTGCACTTCAGGAACCCGTTCGCCTGCTCGCTTTCCGCGCTGTCTTTTTCGCCAATGTCAATGAACACCAGCGCCACCTACAATTTCAACCTCGTGATAAAGAACAACGGCGACTCGGTTAACATCACAAACATAGCGCTTGTGGCTGGCAGCCTGTTCTCAAACCTTGTCGTTGGCGTGCCCACCCTGCCTTACACGCTTGGCGCAGGCGCACAGCAGTCGTTCTCAGGCTCTGTAAAGGCACCTTCCACTCCCGGCATGCACACGCTCACCCTCAATATAAACTCTGTCTCCACAGCGCCAAACTGCACAGGCACCACTGCAAACTGCAACCTACAGGCAAGTTTCACCATCAACGTTACTACTCCCCCGTCTTTAAACCCAGACTATGTCCCCCTCCTCTCCGCGCCCCTTCAGGTGCAGGTAAGCACCCAGTTCACTGCCAACGTAACCACGAAAAACATAGGCAACGCGGCGGCAGGCGTCTCCACAATAACCCGCCTGCGCTTCAGGAACATCGTGAACAACATTGGCGTTGCGCCGCTTGCTCCGCAGGGCACGCAGAACGACAGCAGGAACTTTGCTTGCCCCTCAACGCCCGGCCTTTACGAGCTCAACGCCACTGCGGACGCCACAGGGGTGCTCACAGAGGCAAACGAGAACAACAACTTCGCGTCAATGATGGTGAACTGCACATCTGCGCCGCCAGCCCAAAAACCAGACTATATATCAATCATCGTGGCTCCGGACAATGCCGCGGTCGGCACAACCTTCAACATCAACGTGAACACTGCCAACATAGGCAATGCGCCTGCAATCGCATTCTCTACCACGCAGTTCAACGTTACCGGGCAGCCCCCGCTTCTCTTCAGCGTGCCTCCGCTTGGCGTGCCAAACGGCTTTGTGACAAATACCACCACTGCCACCTGCCCCAATTACCCAACCACCATCATCCTCAGGTCATTTGCAGACCTTTACAACCAGACTGGCGAATCAAACCGCCTCAACAATGCCGACACTGAAACGGTTAACTGCTACATACCCTCAAACGCGCCAAACTATGTGCCAAACATCACAGCGCCATCCGTCGTGTTTGTCGGCTACCCATTCTCAGCCAACTTCACCACGAAAAACATCGGCACGGTGGCGGCAACTTCCTCCTCCACAACGCGCGCAGGCTTTCAAACATCAATCCCACCCTCCACATTCGATTTCACAGTCCCAGCGCTTCAGCCAAACGGCCAGCAGACCGACTCACACTCCTTCATATGCTCAGGCGCCGGCAACAAGATCCTGAACCAGACCGTGGACTACTTTGGCAACATAGCAGAGTCAAACGAGAATGACAATTTTGCCTCGAAAACCGTTGCCTGCTACCCTGTGCCCAACAATTGCACGCTTTCATTCTGGAACCATGCTGCCACTTTCGCGCAAAACGACTGGGCGCAGGTCAGGGCATCGTGCTTCAGCGGAGTGAACCCGACTGCCTGCCCGCCGTTCTTCTGGCAGCAAAACGCAGTTGGCGGCAGCATGAGCCCGCAAAACACGCCGTCCGCTTTCCAGCCCCACAGCACGCTTTCGCTCTCAAGCGCGCCCATACCGCAACTCAACAAGAAGGTGAGCGCAACCTCCACTCTTCCCTCCATTAACCTCTACTGCGAGCTTCTTTTCAACGTGAACGACGGCTCGTCAATCGGGCCAGACTACACAGTCACATCCATAACATCAAATCCACACCCCGCGCTCATCGACGATGTCGTCCACTTCACAGTGAAAGTGAAAAACATAGGCAATGTCAACGCAACCAATGACAGCACAAGCGAAGCGGTATTCTCAAGCGGCTGCACGCCTATCACGTCGGTCTATAAACTGCCTCCAATCAACGCAGGCGAATCCAACCTGAACAGCGACCTTAAATGCCAATGCAATGCTCCTGGCCAGCAGTCAATAACAGTGACTGCCAATCCCCCACCACACGCGCAGTGGGAAACCGACTTTGACAACAACGACCTAACCTACACGTTCCAGTGCCAGGCTGATGTGCAGCTGACTTGCGCCTACTTCATTTGATTGAGAAACGACACGCGTGACCACCCACCTCCACTCATTATTATAAAAACTGCCATCAAATACAACAGGTATGGCATCCCTTCTCGGAAATTTGATGAAGAAGCCTGAAAGCAAGTCTCCAGCGGCAGCCCCGCAGGCTGCGCCTACCGCGCCTTCCGACGAGCTGCGCCTGAGGCTTTACAAGCTCATAATTGAGCGCTATCGCGACGAAATAGAGGAGCACGAGAACAAGACTGTGGCTGACCTGAAAAGCATTATACAGCCCCATGAGCCAATAATCGCCAAAACGCGCGATTCCCTGCTGGAAGGCTTCCGCCCCTACATCTATGCCGAGAATTTCATTGAAGCAGCAAAAATGTGCTGCGAATACGTTGCCTCATTTGCCACAATCTCGCCCCCTGTCGCCTTCTGGCTCACATTTTCCGACATGCAGTCCATAATGGCGGGCGACGAGATAGACAAGTCCATACTGCTTTGCAGCCTGCTTCGAAGCATGGGCTCTGAAAGCGCGCGCGTGTTTGTCACAGACACCAAAAACTCATACGTGCTTTGCCAGTTTTCAGGCAAGTTCTACCTTTCCGGCCACTCAGGCGCTGAAACTGCGGTGTGCGCAAGCGAAGCGGAGGCAGTGCTTCGCATGTCAGGCAAGCCAATCTACTCGTTCAACGACCGCGATTACGTCAACCTCTCAGACGATGAGTAAAGGGTTAAAAAGGCGTGCCCACTACAACACCACGAAGTGGTACTTATGGCATCCCAGCTTAACAAGTTCGAGCTTGCGCGCATACTTGGCGCACGCTCGCTGCAAATCTCTTACGGCGCCCCCCCTCTCATGGAGGTCAAGCCGGGCGAGTCCTCAATAGACGTGGCACGCCACGAGCTTGAGGCAGGCATAATCCCGCTTGTTGTGCTGCGGTAATTCTTTTTTGCAGGCATTTTCCCTTAGCGCGAGCTACCATGCAGGCGGCCTGCACTTTACAATTAGCGGTGCAGTGCCAATCTGGCGCTTTGTCACGCTCTGCCCCTCTATCCTCTCAATGTACTCAAAGCCGAAATTCTTCACGCTCAGCGTGCCGTATGGTGAAGTGGGCAGGCAGTCGCTGGCAGCGTTGCGCAGCACATACTCGCCGCTCGTGCCGGATGCTTTGTAAAAGTCGATTTCGCGGTAAAGGTTGGCGCTTCCCGCTGCCGAGGTGCCAAACCCAATCGGTTTTTCCTCCCCTGGCGAAAGATAGTAGTAGTCACTTATGTTCCTGACACCTGACGGCGAGCCGCAGAACGCAGCTTCCACGCCGCTGTTGCAATAGAATATGCTTATGTAGTTCGTGCTCGTGGTTCCGATTATCTTCGTTATCGTTATCGGGTAATTCCCGTTGTTCTTCAGGCGGAAATACATCAGGCCCCTACCTGTTGGTTCGTTAGTGGTGCCTGCAGCGCCAGCCTCCACAATGGCGATTGGCGACGCGCTTTGCCAATAAGCCTGCGACTGCGTTATCTGCGCATCTGAGGCCATCCCGGGAAAGAAGCCAAGGAGCGCGACGGACACGAGCGCGACTATCAGCACTACTGCGAGCAACACTAGATACTCAGTTGCACCCTGCGCGCGCAATTCATCCATCAGCCTTCCCCTCTTCAAAGTCAAACAGCTTCTTCTGCGTCTCTGCCTTGAGCGTGGACCATTTTGTCCGAAGGTAAGGGGCAAGCGCCGGGAATTCTGCCCTCCGCTTTATGTATTCCTGGGTAATGGTGTCCGATGTGTAGCCAGAATTGAAGTCAATGCCAACTTCCTTCTTGATTTTCTCAATTTCGCGGTCGCGCGTGACTTTTGCGATAATGGACGCTGCGCCAACGATAAGGTGCAAGTCATCCGCCTTGTTTTCTGCCACCAGCCTGTGCTTCGTCTTCATATATTTCTCAATCCTTTTCGCGAACTTGGCAGGCACGTTGTCAGGCGAGTCCACATAGACTGTTGCGCCTGGCAGCGCAAGAGAGTCGATGAGGCCAGCTATTTTCATCGCCTCAATTTCATTGAGCGAGTACTTGTCCATGAGCACATTGAGCTCCTGTGCAGTGACTTTTGCGCATGCGTACTTGCACATGTGCGCAACTTTCGGGTAGAGCTTTTCGCGCTGCTTCGGCGAGAGCTTCTTCGAGTCCTTCACGCCCATTTCCTTCATCTTGTACTCGTCAAGAGGGTTGATTGCAGATGCGCAAATCACCATGGGGCCGATGATGCAGCCCCTTCCAGCTTCGTCCACGCCGATAATCATAGAAACCGCCTGAAAAACTACCCGACTTCAATTTCCTTCACAGTGGCGCTCCCCTTTGCTCCGCCATCCTGTATGTCAATGCTTGCGCCCGGGTATTTTTTCCCAAGCGCCTGCACTATTTCTTCTTTGGAAACCGACACTCCCTTTCCCAAAGCCAATTTTATGAGCGTGACTTTGTGCTTGCCAGCCGCGCCCTCAATGGTATTTTCTATCTCTGAAACGAGGCTGCGCGCTTCCATGCAGCACTTTCGCTGCTAAGCTTATTAAAAAGCGCACTCAAGCCCACTCTTCATTTACAGTAGCTTCACCGGAATCACCGGCATTCTACTTATGGAAGGGTTAAAAAGCGGGATTCTGAACGAAAAACATGGAAAATGGCCCCAACGAAGTCGGCACCAACAGTCTGGAAAGTCATGCCTTTATAAGGCAAATTCGATTAGAAGACGCTATGATTAAACACCGTCACGTGGGGAAAATTTTAAACCAATACGTAATTGGTGATTGCAAAGACGCCCTAAAAGAGGTTCCAGACTGTTCCGTCGACCTTATTGTCACTTCCCCTCCCTATGCGGATAGCAGAAAAAACACATACGGTGGGATTCCCCCCGACGAATACGTTGCCTGGTTTCTTCCGATGTCCAAAGAATTCTTGCGTGTTTTGAAGCCAAGCGGAACATTCATCCTTAATATCAAGGAGCGGGTGGAAAATGGAGAGCGCCACACCTATGTCTTGGATATGATTAAAGAACTCAGGAACCAGGGTTGGATCTGGACGGAAGAATTCATCTGGCACAAGAAGAATACTCATCCTGGCAAATGGCCAAACCGCTTCAGGGATGCGTGGGAACGGTGCCTCCAATTCAATAAGACAAAAAATTTCAACATGTATCAGGAAGAAGTAATGGTGCCAATTGGCGATTGGTCCAAAACACGCCTAAAAAATCTCAGCAAAACTGATTTGAGCCGCGCAACTTCCAGGGTTGGCAGCGGATTTGGGAAAAAAATATCCAACTGGGTTGGCAAATCCAAGGTCTATCCGCCAAATGTGCTATATCTGGCAACCGAATGCGGTAACAAAAACCACAGCGCTGTTTTTCCTGTCGAGCTGCCTGCATGGTTTATCCGCCTATTCACAAGAGAAGGTGACCTGATCTTGGACCCATTTGCCGGATCCGGAACCACCGCTGTGGCTTGCCACAGGCTCAAGAGAAACTATCTTATGGTGGATATAGCTCCAGAATATAAAAAAATAGCCGAGGAAAGGTTGTATTATGAAACCAATCAAAACAAGCGAAGTCCAAAGCTTCGTAAGGGAGCACATAGCCGAATTCCACAATGCGCGCTTGCGGAGTTTGGAGAAGACCAGCCTCAAAGAGCTTCTGAAACGAAAAAATCCATATCTATATAAAGCAAAGAATCTGGTGACTGCTGGAGAGCTGGTTTCATCTATCTTGGATGCCAAATTATCTTCATCCGAAGAAGAAATTTTTGGCGAATTTTTGGAGCATCTTGCAATTTTTGTAGCGCAAAAAACCCGCAGGGCAGCAAAGTCATCCGCGCCAGGAATCGACTTCGAATATCAGGAAAAAGACATCAGATACCTAGTTTCGGTGAAATCCGGGCTGAATTGGGGGAACAGTGGCCAGTGGAAAGCGTTGGAAGACAGCTTCAAAACAGCAATGAAAAGAATAAAGCAGAACAGGAATGTTTCTGATGTCAAATGCATTCTTGGTGTTTCCTACGGAAAACAGAAGACGATAATGAAAAAAGGGTTCATAACTCAGGTGTGCGGTCAGAATTTCTGGCACATGGTGAGCGGTCAAAAAGAGTTCTACATCCAAATAGTCGAACCTCTGGGTCATAGGGCAAAAGAACTCAACGATTCGTTCAAACAGAAGAAAGCTCAGCTCATAAACAAATTCACCGGCGAATTCATAGGTGAGTTTTGCGACAAAAAAGGTGCAATACACTGGGGCAAGGTTATCAAGTTCAATTCGGGCAATTTTCACCCATAGCTCTAAAACTCAGTCAGCCTTCTCTGCAGCAGCACCTTGCTTTTTTTCATGTATTCGGAAAGCGGCACCGCAAGCCTTGAAGCCACGTGCGCGAGCGCCTCGTCTTTCGTCGAGAACTTCTGCGGTGCGCTCTCAAAGGCATGCCTCACATTTTCCCTAACTTCCCAGACCCCGATCGGCACAACGTAATCCGTGCCAATCTCGCGGAAAACCACCACTCTTGCCTGCCTTCTCATCCTGTAAAGCGCCTCAACCACTGCAAAGCGCGCGGCATAGTAGCCGCCTCCCTGCCTCCCAGCATAGTCGCTCCTGCCCCAATAAGGCTCATGCTCTTCGGAAAAGTTTAGCGTGCCGTTTGTCTTCCACTTCTCCCATGAAGCATGCTCAAAGCGCATGCCTGCCATTCCCTGCCTTTTCTTTTTCCTCCCCTCAATCTCAGAAGTGAGCGCTGATTCGAACTGCTCATACTCCCAGCTGCCAGGCAGCAGCAATATCTCAAAGTGGTTGTCAAGATAGGTGTTTGAGTAAACGCAGGGCACATCAATCTCGCGGTTGTCGCGCACGGATTCCATCATGTGCTTTGCAGCCATGTCATCAGTCGCAGTAATCGCCCATTTGGTGGGCACCATCTTCTTGTTCTCCTGCTTTCCCAGCACTCCTGCTGTCAGCAATTTTGAAAGGTAATGCACGTCAAAGCCAGAGAGCAGCAGCTCCACAATGGCGTCATTTGCCAGCGTGGAGTCGTTTGTGAGCGAATCCACCTTTTTGGGCACGGACGGATTGTCAGTCATCTTGAATTTCTCAATCGGGGCAGATGCGCCCACTGGTTGCGCCACATCATCCAGCTCAAGGGAAAAAACAGGGTCGCGCGAAAAGCGCGCCTCAACATCCACTGGCTTTATGCTCATCACGGCAGTTTGTGCCTCCTCCAGCATCCTGCTGCTCGCCTTCACGGAATCGCGCTTCATGCCGCGCACCAATCCAGCGCGGCTCTCAATTATCTTTTCCAGGCTCATGCCATACATATCGCGCGGGTCGTCGGACGCAGCCTCGCTTGACACAAGGGGGCCCCAGTAGACATTGGGGTAGAAGTTGTGCCCCACAAACACGTGCGGCGGCGTAGGGCCAAACATGTCGCGCTTGAGGGTGGGTGCCAGCCGCGCTCGTATCTCAAGCGCTGCATTGTGCGGGCACCACACACGCCCTTGCCTTTTGCAGTTGTCGCAAAGTGCTGCCATGGCAAAAAATTGCCCACGCTGGTTTTTAAGGAGTCTGCAACCAGAATTCCACTGGTGCTGGAATGGCAAAAGGCTCGCTTTCGCTTGTCGGGATAGGCATATCTGACGAAAAGGGCATATCGCTTGCAGGATTGGAAGAGCTTAAGGCATGCAGCAGGCTGTTTGCAGAGGATTACACCAATATCATGCCCCAAGGCACGCTTTCCCGCCTCGAAGCACTGTGCAGCAAGAAAATCACCCTTCTTTCGCGCGAGGCAGTGGAAGGCGAAAAGGAGTTGCTGGAAGCTGCGAAGAATGAAACAGTGGCGCTAATTGTAGCAGGCGACCCCATGATTGCCACCACGCACGTCTCGCTTCTGCTCGCGGCAAAAAAACTCGGCATAGAAACAGAAGTCATTCACGCCTCCTCCATCCTGTCAGCCGCCATCGGCGAATCAGGCCTGCAGGCATACAAGTTCGGCAAAATTGTGACTTTAGCCTATTGGCGCGACAACTACAAGCCCATGGCTGCCTACGAGGTAATATCAGAGAACCTGTCGCGCGGATTGCACACCCTTCTCTTGCTTGACATAGATGAAAAGCTCGGGCCCATGAAGCCAAGTACAGCGGCAGAGGTGCTCCTTTCCATGGAAAAGCAGGGCAGCAAGGACATTCTGCTGCCATCGACAAAGCTAGTGCTTCTCAAGGGGATAGGCTGGCGCGAGCCAACAAAAAAATACTGTGCGCTGTCCGAGCTTTCTGCATACGACGCAAAAGAAGGGCCGGCTGTGCTAGTAGTGCCTTCAATGAACCTGCACTTTGTAGAACTTGAAGCGCTCCAGGCGCTTTGAGCCCGAGTTTATCTGCGGTCCCCACTTCCTTCCAGCTTCCTGTGCAGAGCGGTTCCTGTCAAAGCCAATAAAGGCGGAGCCCATATATCCGTCGTGAAGCATGCTGTCATACTTTCTCCTGCACGTTCTCATCCTGTTGTGGACGTTCCATTTTTCCTTGGCGTCAAACATGTAGACTGCGCCGCTGCCCAGCCTTTTCTGGATGATGTTTGGCGCCTGCATTATGTCCTCGCAAAGCACGTCGTGGAACCCGCTTTGTATGATGTCTGCCGCCTGGTATCGGTTCCTGCAGAACGGGATTTCGATTTCGCTTATCAGCTTTCCCTTGCGCACTGTCTGGTAATGCGTGAGCACAGGCGAGCCTGAAGGGGGCATGGTTGCCATGAGCCTGTAGTTGAACTTCCTCGAGCCGGCAAGCACAAAACCATTTGCAAAGTTTTCAAGGTCGACAGCGCTTGGCGCCATTATTTCATCCACAATGCCGCGGTATTCAGGCTCGTTCTTGAATAACGACAATATGTCCTCAAGCCGCGCAAGCAGCCGGTGGTATTCCACCCAGGCGTCCTTTTTCCAGGCAAGCACCTGGGGCAATCCCTTGTAAATCAGCCCTCTTGCAAGCCGAATCATCTCAATCTCATCCAGCACGTTCCGTATTGACATTGAATTTGAATGGAAGTCCTCTGCCTTTGCCTTTGCGCAGAAATTATCCATATAAACGTCCCTAAGATAGGTGAATATGTAATACTCCTCCTTTGTCATGCCTTTGGGCGGTTCCTTGCGCGTGAGCCGCAGCTGCCCCTTTACAATGCGCTTGGCAACATACTCATTGTACTCGGTGTACAGCTTGACAAGGTGGTCCAGCATCGCCTGCTCGTTTAGGGTCTCGATGCCCCCGCGCTCTCGCCTCACCCGGAACTTCATATTCCGCATGCTCAGGCTTTCATCTCTAATGTCCTCTATCAGGTCATGTGTCCCGCCTTCCACCACCGGCGCGAACGAGAGCCGGTCGTCTTCGTTGAGAGGGGCTTCGATTGCAGCCACCCCTCCCATTACCTGCAGGATATGGACTAGTGCAGGCATGCCGTTCTTGCGAAGCGCGGGGCCATCCGCCCCAACCCCCCTGTAGTTTTCCTCAGTCGGATAGCTCAGCGAAAGAAAGGAGAGCGTATCTTCCACCAAATAGTGCTTGATTTGCTCGCGCTTGTCGCCTGCAAGGTGGATCACTCTGCCGCCATCCGTGACCTCGTACTGGCAGCAAAGCCTGATGTTATTGTTCAGGGCTTCAATATCATTCGAGTACGCTGCCTTAGCAAGCGCATTGATGGCGCTTTTGCTGGGCATTATGGCAATGTCCCCCAAGGGCAATTCCACGCTCTCATGCAGCCTTGCAATGGCCTTGATGATGGGGCTTTCATGCCTAAGGATTATGCCGTCCCCCCTATTCTGCTCCAAGCCAACACCCAAACCACACAACCTCTCTTTTCACTACATATAACTTCTTATGGCAACTGGTTAAAAGGCTTGCTGGCTGGCACGGCGCACACTGCAAGGAATAAAAGCCAATGGCTGGCTTATCCTGCCATGGACATTTCGCTCTCCGCAATCATCACGGCATTCATTGCGATTTTCATAGTGATGGACCCGTTCTCCTCAGTGCCGGTCTTCCTGTCCCTCACAAAAAAGCTTCCCCAGAAAAAAAGGCATGAGGCCGCCTACGTGGCAGGCGCAGTGGCGTCGCTCGTGCTATTCGGCTTCCTTTTCATAGGCCCAGGGCTCCTCTCAATAATGGGCATAAGGATGGAAAGCTTTGAGATTGGCGGCGGAATACTCATGCTCCTGATTGCCATCTCGTTCGCACTTGGCATTGATTTTGGAAAGTCAGAAGACACGCCGGTGGAGGCGGTCATCATAGGCGTGCCGCTTCTCTCAGGCCCAGGCACCATGCTCACCACGCTTTTGCTTGCCAACACAGTGGGGCTTGCAAACACAGTGGTGGCATCCGTGCTTTGCTGCATTGTAAGTTACGCCACGCTCATACTCTCCTCTGGCATCTACCGCGTGATAGGCAAGAACGGGCTTGAGATACTCTCGCGCGTGATGGGTGTGCTCCTTGCGGCATTCGCAGTGGAGTTCATAAGAAGGGGTTTCGGGCTCTAGGGGTGCGCCACCTCGCGTCCCGCAGGGCTTTGACATTTTCATGTCCCGCAAAGCATCCTGAGAAGGTCGCGGATGCCTGGCGCAAAGCCCATGGTGGCAACCACCAAAAGCACAAGGGCAACGTCTCCCCTGCCCATTTTCTCCTTTCTCAGGAAGTAGACAATGAGGCTTGCAAGCGCGATTTTTATGAGAAAGAACAGGAAAAAGCCCAAAGGCGTTGCCCCGCCTATTCCTGCTGAGAGCACGTGCTGCTCAAAATAGTTGCTCCCGGTCTCTTTTGCAAAAATGTCAATAACGACAAAAGTGGCAGCTCCGTCAAGCGCTTGGCCCCCTATTGCCAGCTTTTCATAAACATTCAGCTTCATCTTGCCTGCCCTTTCAAGCGCTGCAAATGCGGCATAGGCGCCTACAGAGGCAATTGCAACTGCGAGCAGGAAGAACCACCAGTAAGTCATGAACGGAAGCTCAAGCAGGAAAATGGGCAGCCAAAGAAGCAAGCCTGCGTAAGCAGCAAACATATCTCTCTTCATTTTGCTGCCAACCGCAATGGCAAGCAGGAAAAGCGCGGCAGTGACCAGGTAGATGCCTGGCGTCACTGTGAGAAAGCCATATGCAAAAATCCCGCTTTGCACAAGCGCGGCGTAAATCGGGCTGCCGGAAGATGCCATGAGTGCAACCGCGCCAGAGTCTGACAGGTCTGTGAGCACCCTGCAGGTGGAGCCGAAAAGCACGAACGCCGCAACTGCATACAAAAAGCCCTGGCTTGCAAAGTCAAACTTCCTTGCTTTCATGGCGCGCCAAATGATGTAAAGCGCCGCAATGGCGATTGCGGCGTAAACAAGGGTGTTTATCGCGTTGTAGCCAGTTTTCTCAATTATCGGGCTGACAAAATAATCCTCGAAGAATCCCATCAAAGGGCTTTTCAGGACAAACATTAAATGCATTGCCTGCTAACTTGCCCTGGTGATGGAATGGCAAGCACAATCCAGGCATTCTCAGAAGCATTCTCCTCATACCGCTCATTGATGGTGGACTATGCAATCTATTCCCTGATAATAACAATAGCAAGCATGGCACTGTCATTTTTCGCCGCGCTTGGCCTTGGCATTTTCGGGGTCGTTTCCCTCGGAAGCGTGGCAAACGTTTTCACTGCTGATGGAAGCATAGGGGTTGCCGCAGTTGGCGTGGGCGTTTCTCTGATTGCGCTTTTCATAGGCCTTCTTATCGTGCTTTGGGTGTCATCCGGGCTGCACGGCGCGTACATAGCAACAATCAACGGTTTCCTCTCAAAGCGCAAGCAAACAATGGAGGGGTTTGTCCTTCTGATTCCAAAATACGCAATCAACCTCATGATCCTGTCCATAATCTGCGGCGTGCTGGTGGGCGTGCCGTTTGTGCTTGCATTCGCGCTCCTGCCTGCCCTTGACCAGTTGTTGTCCATAGCCGCAATGCTGCTTCTTGCCCTTTACGTCATAATAGCCGCACTGCTTCTGGTGTTTGCAATGCCCTCTGTGGTGGTGGACAACAAGGGGCCCCTTTCGGCAATCAAGGTATCCGTGCTACTGTCCATCCGCAACATTTTGCAGGTATTCATCTACTTTGTGGTTGCCTTTGTGCTCGCAATCCCGGCAATGCTGCCCTTCATCAACCTGATTTACATCCCGTTCTTTTACATGCCTCTTACGGTGTCCGCGCTCCTGCGGCTTTACAAGTCGGCGCGCTAAGGCGGGTTTAAATCGTTTTTCTTCAAATCCCACTCAGTGGGCCCGTAGCTCAGCTGGTTAGAGCGGCATTGGGCGCGAGGCGCAAGCCCCTCGCCCGACGCACGTCTTATACGACACGCTCTCGCAAAAATGTCATGCCAAGCATGGCATATCGCCAGTTCCTCCGGAACAGACGATTGTGTCTTGGAAAGCTGTAGGTCACGAGTTCGAATGCCACCCCAAGGGGGCTTTGCCCCCTTAGTGCGGCGCCCCCCAAACCCCCGCGGTTTGCGGTGCCTCGAAAATCTCGTCGGGCCCATTTCGCTTCGCTCATGTGCCCGACGTTTCGCCCTGCTGGGCGAAATCAGTCGCACGCTTCACGTGCTCCCTCTCGTCGGGCCCACTTATTTTCTCTTTCTCTCCACACTCGTTTTTATTAATCTCCAGTGCAAATTCTCCCCATGGCGCAGCAGCAAGGTACGCGCAGCATCATCTACGAGCGCATGGGCATACTCTTGTCGCTTGCGGAGAAAGCAATGCGCGCAGGCGACGAGAAGCACGCGAAAAGGTACATTTACCTCGCGCGCAAGCTCTCCACGCGCTACAACTGCCGCTTTTCAAAAAAGGACAGGATGCGCCTCTGCAAGTCCTGCGGCATGCCGCGCATACCTGGCAGGAACACACGCGTCCGCCTCAGGAAGCGCACGCGCACGGCGGAATACGCCTGCTCCTGCGGCAAGACGGTTGGATTTAAATATTAAATGTGTTAAAATAAGGAAAAGAGGGTGAGAATATGTTTTTGTTTCAGCAAGTTTCGATTGGAGCTGTCTCGACAAGCAAACATACTCCTGCCCAGGCTCGCAAGCCCCTCAATTTCAACACAAACGAGGCGGTTACGGACAGCTTATCTTCTGCTTTAACTGCCTCGTTCTCCAAAGGAACCAGATTTAAGCCTGAATACCAGGACCACGTTCTTAGTGCTCTCGCTGACGGAATAAACAAAATTTCTGTGTTTCAGCATAAGGAGACAACCGGAAAAGCTGGACTCTGCGAGTCAGTGGGCGAAGTCGATATCAAAGGATTTTTCTCCGCGCGCCCTCTTGTTGGTAAGGAATTATCAACTTACAGCGAAACCTTCAACTTACTTGCGGTGGACGAAATAACTGTAAAATCATTAGAATACGGTTTCAAAGATCGCTATGACCGCAAATTTGTTCAAGAAGCATCTTCCGCAAATCGGGAAGCTTTGTCTATTGCGCTTAAAAATGAAGGATTTAAGATGTCAGAATCCGATCTAGATGATTTGATTGCTGGCAAAAAATATGGCATTGAAAAAACTAAGGACAATCAAACGTTTATTATCAAGGCGAGCCGGTTTGAAAAGAACACAGTAAACATATTCCTAAAAACAGGGGCAATCCCTACTGCCGAAGAAGCCAACAATTTTGTCACTACTCGCCTGTCAATGAAGGCCTACATAGCTGCGCAGCTTACCTCCTACCTTGAAAAACTCACGGGGCAATCCGTGGACGAGGTCTCCTTTAAGGATAATATGGTGCGGGTGCAATTGGGCTCAGATGTCTTCATGTATGATCTTGATGATTTGATGACAAAGTACGGCTCAACAATATTCACTCAACTTCGCGCAGGAATGGCTTCGACACCCGAAGTTCCAGACGAGAAAGTAATCAAAGTGCTTGCAGACGTTCCAAAAAATGCCCAATACAGTTACAACTACGAGAACATAAACGAATTGAAGGATGCGGCAGACGCCATCTACGGTAAGGGCTATTCGAACAATTTCGTGCAAAATATCCTCCCTACATTGTATGAGGTTTATTGGAGCAACCAAACAAAAGAGCAACTGGTCGCAAACAATGCCTTCATGAGGCAAACCACCGATGTCCAAGAGCGGATGCAGTTTACTCAGAATTACAAAGAACTAGAGGATGCCAAGGCCAACGACTTAGAGACTGTCAAAAAGATGGGGGGCGGCAAGGGGAGCGCGGGCAAGAAAACCAAGGGCCCGTCCTGAAACGCGCCATAAGGCATTGCACATAAATTAGCCATCTTTTTATTGCAGCTCCGCTTTTATGTGCAGCGGCGGGTTAATGTGGGCCTTTCTAAGCTGAAATAGGCGCAGAAAGGTCTGCGCCATCATTCAAACAATCAAATGCCCCAAGCTCATGAGTTCTGTTGCCACCCCATGCTGAATCTTGAACAGAGGGCCGA
>Ga0268276_1001236_pt1 | contig 26070 bp, 16 predicted proteins | sample saktaG_4_FD_190145 | JGI IMG/M metagenome (GOLD analysis project Ga0268276, IMG submission 190145) | Saline water microbial communities from Sakinaw Lake, British Columbia, Canada - sak_2010_1_5_45m | ecosystem: Environmental > Aquatic > Non-marine Saline and Alkaline > Saline ... | reverse complement strand
TGTTTGTGTCGATAATGGTCAAGTCACCACCGTCACCCACTGAGAGAGCATCCAGCAAGGTCCACTGTGCATCAAGCAGTGAGTTTTTGCGCTCAATGGTATACTGACGACCAAAAAATGACCGAAATCTGATAATACCCTCTATACCGTTATGCTCAAATGATGTGATTTTAAAGAGCGAACCGGCATCCTTGGCATCGGTTCCGGCAATATATTCATTGAGATTACTTACACCGTCTACATCTTCATCTTCAGTGGGATCTAACGCTGTTGAGCTTGCTGAGTGTGCACTTTCATAGTAATCAGGTATGGTGTCTCCATCGCTGTCAATAGTCAGATCATCATCCATCAGCCAGGCAACGGAAAAGTCATCCAGCTCATAGCTTTGTTCTTCTGTGCCGGCCCGGGTCATGTATAACTGTACAGATGAAACAGACTGAATAATATTAGTGAAGTCCTGTGCTGTGCCGCCTACCCATCCGGAGGGATCGTTTAAAGGAATTTCGATTGTGTTCCAACCTCCTGCAGCGCTGATGATCTGGGCTGTAAAGGGGTAGAAGATTGTCGTGTTTTGCGGAGATCCACCTGATAAACGGATTGAAGCATAAGACGGATTCCTTTCGATACAGCGCAGATTGAACCACATGAATTGTGGTATACGGCTTCCCGGCTGAAGATACTGTCCTGTAAAGCGTCCCATGGTGGCGGCACTGGATGCAGTGAATGCGGCGCTTTCGGGTATTGGGATGGAAAGTTCGTAAAAATTACCGGAAAGGCTTCCCGCATGATTGCTGCCGCCGGTTGCAGACAGCTCCATTATTGTATTTGAAGTACTGGTCCACCCTGAACTGCCTGGAGGTGTCCATGTTTCCTGCAGCAGCAGATATTCATCGGCGTGGGCCGGTGTGATGCATATAAACAGCGCGAATATTGCTGCAATTATCAATCGGTTTAGTGTTTTCATAGCATTTGTTCCTTTTTTATTCTCTCAGACTCACCACGGGGTTTAACCCCGTGTAAGCTCTGTTTTAAACAGGCTGAAGCCTGTACTACAAACATTATCTATTCTTCTGCGACTTGCACACTGTAGTAATAAATCACTTCGCCAGATTGCAGCTCAGGATCGGTGATTTCCTGTGATACTGAATCAACCCAATTCCCGTCCCAGCTGGCGCCCCAGCCGTCAATCAGAATCAATCTGTGCTGTGTGCCTTCATTATCCCAGTAGACAACCTGGTCTTTCGGAGTGGCGGGTACACCGCCAATCGGGGTGCCGGATGTTTCGGCGATAAATTTTGAGAGGTGCAGAACTCGTCCATCGCCGGGTGACAACAGATTCCAGCCTGCATTGATAACAACCTGGGTTGCATCCTCTGTGCCTGCCTGTCCTGTGAAGGTGGCCGTGCCGCCTCCCGCACCGCGTGCCATGGCGGCATGCCCAGCGGCTAGTTCGGCTGTGGCGAGGGTTCCATCGCCATTGCGCCAGCTGCCGGCGGAATCGAGATAAAGAACTTGCCATGAGCCGTCGGAATTCAGCAGATAAAGTTCTGTGCCTTCGCCACCAGGCCCTTGGTCATCTCCGAGCCATGCTTCTGTCAGAGCGGTTCCGAATGTACCCGAGAGCATGCGTGATCCGCGAAGTGGCGGAGCCACCAGAGAGTAGGCGCCATCGGCCAGCTCCATGCGCATAACACCCCAGACACGTCGTTCATTGGTGGGATCACCTGAGAGCAGCACCTTGTAGTAGGCGAGGTCTCTTTCCGTTCCCAGTTCAGTGTCGGACCAGGTTTCAGTGTGGCCCTGTGCAAGAATGTTTGAGGCCACTAGAGTCCAGGTCATGTTGCTGACGGAGTATTCATCATAAGAGCGGTAGATATCGTACAGGATGCCGCTTGATGTGACCCAGTGAACTACGGCTGTTCCGCTGTCTGATGTTGCGGTGATATTCGTAACAACAGGATCCCAGTCCGAGAGTGATACCGGAATGTCGTTCTCGTCTACGGATTCATCCTCTGCGCCGACATAGATCCTGATAGTTTCTTCATCGGTGTATGTGCCGTCACTTGCGACAAAGCGCATAGGATAGACACCTGTCTGATAGGCCTGTGGCCTCCAGAAGAAGTCACCCTCAGCGATTACACCATTGGTTGTTATGGTGAATTCAGCACCACTCGGAAGCTCTGAAGCGCTTAGCAACGGAACAGTTCCGTTTATATCGGTGGCTTCTACCATAAAGCCCAGTCCAAGCGGATCACCGACAAAGGTGACTTTGTCGCCGATGTACTGAATAACCGGTGGCTGTGGAGTGGCTGAAATATCTTCGACAAGAATTGTATATGTGTAACCGCCTTCCATATCAAATAGACGGAGGTGATGCTCCCAGGGGGAGTTGCCGTTAGGTCGGTCTTTTTGGAACCAGACGTTGTCCAGTGGTACGGGTGTGCCGTCATCGCGCTGTACAGAGAGAATGTCTTTGTTGTCGGAGTCATCGGAATCCAGCGAAACATAGAGCGGCCCGTCATTGGCGGGAGTGGTCAATGTGTAGGTCGTGCTGATCCCAGAGGCACTTTGAGTGGAAAGGGTGGCGCCGCTACTGCGGTCGGTTACAGATGTGTCTATATAGTCGCTTTCATAAGCGGTGATAACCTCTCCGTCAAGAGCCAGAAAGTCATGTATGCTGTCGCGACCGTTGGAATAGCAGAGAACTCTTTTCAGCAGGAAATGGGTGTTGACTTCATCGATCAGTGATGTCAATTCTCCGCCTAACTCGTCTGAGTGTGTGAAACTTGCGGTGAACTCCGTGAACTCGCCGGAGAGGGTGCACTCCATTGTCCAGCTGGCAATGCCTGCGGTGTCAGCATTAACGTCGCCGAAGTCAACGAGCAAAGAATCTGTTCCGTCCTGGCCGTTAACCTCGCTTCCGGTTATGCTGAAACCGATCAGCAGGCCCAAATTGTTTTCAATGACTTTGGGTTGGCTGGATTCAATTTTCAGATCAACGGCGTTGCCGGGGCCATCATTGCCGACACGGACTCCCAGCGAAAAGGGGACTGGGGGTTCAATCAATTGGGTAAAAGCATCGTCGCCGTAGACATCCTCCGGCAGGAAGTAGTCCAGCACGAGCGAGGGCATGGGTTTGACGAAGATAGAATCCGGGGTTACATCCATTTCGTGGTGATCTCCGTCAAGGTCGTAGCTGAGCGTTGCCCCGACGAAGTAACGTAATCCTGCCGGAGATTCTCCGCCGGCTCCATGTGATGGTATTATCAGCCAGTGAATATCAGCAGAAGTTGAGGCGAGTACGTTTCCATTGCCATCAACATCGGCTATCCCCTCCATCCGGTCAACCCTGATATAGAAGAGAGCATTTGTATTGGAGGGGTCGCTGGTGGCCAGTACGGTGTTTCCATCGGCATCTTCAAAAATAACGTCAATGTCTACAGAGGTGAGTGGGGAACTGGGCAGGCCGTTGTTTATGCGCATGTGTGCGTCGAAAGCCTGTCTTTCCAGAGTAAGCTCCTGCTGGATCTCAATTTTTACAACCGCGCAAAGCGATTCATCAGCCGCACGCATGTTAATGCCTGTGAACACTAGAATCATTGTTAGAAGCAAGGTTCTTACAATTGAATCCTTTGAATTATTGCTGTTCATAATCACTCCATCCTAACTTTGATATTGCTGTTGGAAACTTTGTAACGGCGTAAATAACTATCTGGAAGTTCCGTTCCGTAAATCCATTCGAATGCGATATAGTTTGATCCGTCGCTGTTGTAATAGTTGTATAGAGGGTCGGCTATGCTCCATTTTCTGTTCGCGTAAACAGCACTCCAGTCATGATAGTCCGAAGGATGCATGACCCGGTTGCGGAAGGTGCGAACGCCACTGACTCCGATCGCCGGTATTGCAGACAGCCTGCATAGGGCTGTGGCAAGAGCCATCTGCTCACTGCAATCGCCTTTCCCGGTTTTCAATGCAAATGCAGCTCCTCGGTTTTTGCTGCTGTAGGCCGTCATTTTAACGATCTGGTGTACCCGTGAATTGATGCTGTTGGGAAGTTCGGCAGGATTTAAGACACGGTGTTTTAAGCGACGCAGCTCTTTCTGAAAGGCAATGTCATCTGCCTGGAATAGCCCCTCGCATTTCAACAACTGCTCCCTGTTCATTTTTTCAAAATCTCTTTGCTGCATTTCAACGTCCACATCAATCCAGATGACACGTGATGCAAAAGGCAGCAGATCAGTCAGGCAGAAGTGGATTATCTGCCCTCCGTCCGGTTCGTTGACAGTTTCAAAAGGGACCGAAGCTGTGATATTTGAACAGCTCTGCCACGGTGTTTGAGCTAATGGCACCCGCACATAAAAATCGCTCTGCTGAATTAATTCATTGCTGGTATTACGCAGTGTATAGCCCATGCGCAGGTGGCGGTTGAGGGGTTCGGCAGCGGTTAGGGAGAGGTAGAAAAGAAGGGTTACAGCCAAAATTAATTTGCCACGAAGCGCACGAAGAACACGAAGATTGTTGCTCCGCTGTTTTGACTTCACACACAAACACTGCAGCATACCGCAGCCCTCTGTGCTTCTGTACCTCGGTAACAGAAATAAAGAGCAAAAATTATGACAGCTATATGTATTTAACCGCCGCATCCGCACCCCGATTTCAGTATCTGCCAGCGTTTGCTGGATATTCTACTGCTTGTTTTACGTGTCTGTGTGTAGCGCATCGCCGTCATACGGCGGTACTCTTCCTCTATGGCCGCGATGCCTCCCTCAAGAGTGAAGAGTACAGTGTTCTCAGGCAACCGGTTGTTAAGCTCATGAGTCGAGCCCAGCAGCAACAGACGTTTTGCCGAACTGTTGAGTTCCGGAAGAGCGGCGACAGTCTCAGGCAGCCATCTCTGCGTTTCCTTTATGGTTGTTTCGTTTTCAGTGAGCACAACCCATGAGTCTAGTCCTCTAACAGCGAGAAACTCCCGAGGGGTTATGACTGTAAGTTTTCCAGGAGATATGCCCGGACCATCAGTGCGGTTTCCACTGTGGACCCAGGCGTTAATTCCTCCGAAAAGGATATGGCAGCCGGCATTTCCCGCCTTTCTGATGGCGGCGCAGGCGCGTTCGGTATCGCGGCGACCCCAACCCTCATCAACCAGCAATACTTGACCGTTTTTAAGAAATGACTTGGCGCGGGCTTCAACAGGCGTCATATTCAGTGAGTCGGGCAGGCGACAGCGTTGATACTTATCAGAAGTTCGCAGATCAATGACGCGTATGGTTTTGTTAAGCACTCGGGACTGTACACTCTCCAGCGATGTATATAGGGAGCGGTCACTACTGCGGGTGACTCTGCGCATGACCTCTGGAACGATTGGTTTGGGTTTGCCGGGATACCATTTCTTTCCTACACGGGGCGGCGCCATACTTACGGACGCAGGCGGCTCTTTTAACGTGCTCTTCTCCTTGACAATAACCTGCGCTATGAGATAGCGCTGAGAACCGTCTTCAAATTGCAGTGCAACAGCGAAAGCGTATGTGCCTTTCTCTTCTCCGAACAGGTTGATCCGCACCTTTCCGACACCTTGCGGCTCTATCTGAGAGGGGTGTTCCAGAACAGTCATGCAGTCGCAGGAACTCTCTATGTCTTCGATGATGAGTAGTTTCTCAGTTGAGTTGGTAACGGCATAGCTTACTGTACGGTTTTCCCCTACATGTATCGTTTCAATCTCGGCGGTGAGGGTGTCACTGCCGTACAGCACTGGCATATCCTTTGCTCTGGTGGTAGACGCAATTGCAAAAATAACTGCCAGCAGACAAAAAATCACCGGGAATGGGACGTGTGTCCGTTCCATTGAAATGTGATGTTTTCTCAATAATCGGCACACAGAAGTGTGCGCTACATCATGGAGACCGTTTGTAGCACAGACTTCAATCAGTGAAATCAGATGATTTTTGGTTAATCTTTTCATTGTTAAAAGGGCCATCGATACGTATGATTAAATACGGTTATGGGATCACGGGTTTCTTCAAACTCTTTGCTAAATCCAACCGAGCCCGCTCCAATGCCTTTAGAATTATAGGCCGTATCAGTTGTCGTTATTTTCACGTTTACGCCTGACAAACCAACTGTAAGATATAAATCAAAGGTGGTTTTGACTCCGGTTGCCTGTGAGTATCCTATTCCATATTCAACGTCCACGGCAGAGCCATTGTACAACTCGACATTTGCGTATTTCTTGGTTGTCCAGTTAAACCAACTCTCATTGCATTTCTTGGTAATGGACGCTCCTAAATTCAAACCGATCTGCTGTTTTGTCTCGCATACTTTGAGTTTTACGCCGGGTATTTCACCTTTGAATCCGTTTCCATATCCAACTTTAGCTGAAACTTCCGCTTTAAGGTCGACATGATCTTTTGTACGTAGAGTGTTCGATTCCAAATCGCAGCAGTCGCATACGGTTACCGATAATTCGGCATTGAGTTCACCTCCGATATAAATGTATGTAACCGTTCACGGGGTAGCATCACGGGATGATTACGAGACGCAAGTCTTATTCAATGAGACTTAATTTTTAGATCTGTGTGCTATTAAGGAAGATTTGCCGAAGAATGATTTGGAATCAGCCCGGCATCCCGTCGGCGTGGGTGCCAGGCTCATTAACCCATAACGGGTAACAGGGACGGCTCCGGCTCTCCGCGGAAGTATGCGTGGACGGCGGCGAAGATAAACTCAAAGGCGGAACGTCCTTGTAAAGCGCATGTGCCGACTACGGTCCAGAGACGTTCATTGGTTTCTCGTCCCTTTTCGCTGCGTGTACCTTGCGTGATGAGTCGATCTATGACCACAAAACGCACCGCTTGTTCGGCAAGGTTGTTTGTAGGCTCACAACCGGGTGTGGTGATGAATACAAAGTAGGCTTTGCCGTTCTTGCGAAATCTATTGGCCATATTGAAAGGCCCTCGCTTCAGTTCCTTGCCTTTCTTATCTAATTTGGAAGGAACATTGTCAAGGGCTGCGTCCATGATCTTTTTGCGTGCATTTTCCATCGCACGGTTAAAGGTTTCCGTGTCGAGGTTCTCGCGATTATGAATGACCTTGAACATATCCTTGACTGCGCCGAGGAGTTTCTTCCCGTAGGCCTTCGTCTCGGCATCACGCAGCCCGGTCAGATACTTGATGTCGCGGATCAAATGGGCGATACAGAACTGAACGGTGATGCTGAAATCTTTCATGTACTTGTGATAGGCGGAGAAGTAATCGCAACCGAGCGCGCCGTTGAACTCTTCGCCGAGCACATCGATCAGCACCTTTGAACTGCGGGATTTTTCGATTTTAAACAGCACGTAGAGATTGGCCCTGAACACCCAGGTCCAGAATTTTCCGCCGTTTTCCTTATGTCCGGTTTCGTCCACATTGAGGGTCTGCTCCAGAGGCAGTAACTTAAGCAGCTCTTCATAAGACGCATCCAGGGAATGAGATGCCTTTTCGATGATCTTGCGCAGATAGCCGCGAGACACCTTTTCGCCCAGCACGTCTCGGATGAATTTGCGAATCGTGGAATAAGAAGCGTGATCGACCGCCTTCATGTAGGCCACCAGAGCAGTGAGACGTTCTTTGAACAGTCCTTCTTTGACCACGTGCTCAGGGAAAGGGTGATAGTGGATCTTTCCGCAACGCTCACACCAGATCGGATACGAACGGTGTTCCTCCTTGAGCACCATGATCTTTTCCAACTCCATCTGCTGGATGACACGTGGCGGGCGGTCGAGAAAAACCACATCCGGATTGTTGCATTCAGGGCAGGCGTTGAGTCGGTAATCGTGAAACTCGTTAATGTCCGCTTCAGAAAATAACGGACGCTCATGTCTGGGATGTCCGGGCTGTGCGCCGATCTTACGCTCGTCTCTCTTGCGTTTCGCCGTCTTGGGCTTTGTGATGTCGGATGAAGGGGGCTTACTGGAGTTCGATGAATTCTTCAAAAGCTGAGCCACCTTATTTTCCAGCGCTTCGACTCTCTTTTGCTGCAGATCGACCTTCCGCGACAACTCGCAGATGTTTTTGACAACCGCATCAGGGCCAGCGTGAAAAATGGCCAACGCCTGTTCAGGAGTGATCATCGCATAACTCCTGACGGAAGTGTTTGCTCAAAGGATACAGATACACATCTTTGATCGGTGCCTTGATGCTGTGTGCCCTGTCATTGCGTGTGCGACCCTGCGTGGCACCCAGTCGTATCCAGTTAGCTGCGCGATAACAAGTTCCCTTGAATCGCGAGCGATCCACAAAGGTTTCCATCGCATACACGGGATGAGCGTACTTCGCCTGCCAGTCTGAGCAAATGCGTCGGGCGATCAGCCCCAGTACATGGCTGGCCAGATGCGGAACTTGAACCCAGGACGGAATGAGAAATCGCGTGTTGTTGGTCATATGCTGTAGGTTGTGCTCGCGTGCCGCGCGATCCCAGCCGATAAACGCGTCGCGGTCCGCGCATTTCCAAGCAGCCGAGCCGAACAGGACGCATGCCACTGTTCGTTCCTGCCGATCCCGCACGAGGTAGCGGAGGTTTTCGCCGACGGTAGTGCGGTGTCCAAGATAGTGCTCGTGGGCCAACAGGCCGTCGAACAGCCGCGCATCGTCTGAACCTGGCGCGACGATGTTCACGCGTAACGGCTGTAGATTACGCAAGGCCGCATGGATCGGTTCGGACGGCGCGGGCGCAACGGGTACGTGGCGCTTTCTCGAAGCATTCGGTGAATATCTCTGACGTGGCGGTAATTGGATGTGACCCGCCCGCTCCAGCTTCAGCAATAATGTGCGTGCCGCCATATCTTTGAGACGGCCCTGAGCGTTACGCCAATCCCAAAGGCGGCATAGTTCCACGCTCAGCGATGACCGCCCCCACGTCGGATGCGCAACCATCAAAGTGCGGATCAATTCTATGTCCGCATCGCTCACCTCACGCCCTTGTACTATCCTGGTCTTTGTCATGGCGCAAAGTATACGGCAACCCGCCCACTTGAGTCCAGCTAAAAAAAAACTATTTTTTCACGCTTGCTTTATGAAAAAGATAAAACTACAATAAATATTATTGAACTGGGTTTATTCATAATTCAGGCAGAAAGTTGTACACGGCGGACGGGTTCCTGAGCTACTTATTGTACGCCGTGAACGATTACCGAATTGCTCCTTTACGGCCAACAGCGCGGCAGCAGGCGTGGGCGGTGCGATTTATGTCTGCAGCCGTAATTATACCTCACAAACGGCGGGACTTGCCGTTTACGACTGCGCCTTTACGAACAACATGGCCAAGAGCGCAGCTGGCATCTATCTTGAGTCCTATTCGGATGGGATGGCCGTTTCGGGCTGCACATTCGTCGGCAATTGCGCGACCAATGCGGATGGTGCGGCCATCAGGACGGTTGGCCCTAATCCCAACGGAAAGGCCTTGCGCCTGCCGATCTCAAACTGTCTCTTCAAGGACAATTATGCGGCCGGTGCGGGCGGCGCGGTGGCCGGCACAAGTGACGGATATGGCTATTTCGGTCCTGTCTTTTCGTTCAACGACTGCACATTCGACGGCAATGTCGCCAAATTGGGAGCAGGCACGACGTGCTGGGGCGCCTATACGAACTGCGTATTCGTGAATAACATCTCGTCAAACTATCTTGATTCGACGGAACTTTGCAGCGGCGGCGCCGCCGTCTATCCGAACAGTTATGGTTGGCAGAATGCCCGAGTGCCTGAAGCGACAAATGATACGACGTTCGTCAACTGCGTCTTCTCGAACAACGTGGCGCACGGCAAGGCGGCCGGCGCAATCATCGCCAAGATCGGACGCCTCACGATGCTTGACTGCCGAGTCGAAGACAACTGCAACGACACGGCGGGCGGCAGCGGCGGCGCCATATTTGTGGGGAACACCATCTCCAAGGTGTTCATTGACCGCTGCGCGTTACGCCGCAACCTGGGACGGAGCGCTTTGGGCGGCGCCATCTTCCTTCAGAACGGCGTTACCGAGACGACGATCCGCAACTCGCTCTTTGTCACCAATGTGACGACGGCTTCCGGCGGCGGTGCGATTTCGATGAGCTCAAATTGTCTTCTTGAGAACAATACGTTCGTCCAGAATAGCTGTACGGGGTCGGGCGGTGCGCTCTACTGCCCGACGGCGACGGGCGTCGCGGTTCGCAACTGCCTCTTCAATCACAACGCGACGTGGCGCGAGGCGGCGGACGCGGACATCGACTCGGTGACCGTGAAGTCGACGTGCGTCTTCTCGTCCGCCTCGAACCAGGACTGCTTCAACGCCGCCAACGGCAACATCGTCGCCACCGATCCGCTTTTCGCAGATGCGGCGCATGGGAACTACAGCCTGCAGGGCAAGTCGCCGTGCGTGAACGCCGGGTTGAATCAGGATTGGATGACGGACGCGTTCGATCTCGACAACTACACGAAGAAGCCGCGCATCATCGGCTCTGCCGTCGACATCGGCTGTTACGAGTACCGGCCGGTTCCGGGTTTGACTATTATGTTCAGATAAGGAAGTTAGATGGAATCGTTGAAGCTGATGTTAGCGGCGGTGCTGGCGCTCGCCGGAGTGGCGGCTCGGGCCGAGATGGAGAAGGCGACTCCCGAATCGCAGGGCGTCGAGTCGCAGGCGATCCTGAACTGGATCGACGCATGCGAGAAGAAGTTCGACGGCGAGAAGGAGGGACGCGTCCACGGATTCGTGATCGTCAGCCACGGCAAGACGATTGCCGAGGGAAGCTGGAAGCCGTTCGATACGCTGACGAAGCCGCACCAGCTCTGGTCGCATTCGAAGAGCTTCACCTCGTCGGCCGTCGGCTTCCTCGTGGACGAGGGTAAGCTCGACCTCGACGAGCGGCTCGTCGACATCTTCACGAACGAGCTGCCCGCGAACGTCTCGACAAATCTCGCCCAGCTGCGCGTCCGCGACTGCCTGACGATGAACGCGGGCAAGGCGCCGCACGTCTTCGGCAATTCGTCCGAACCGTGGACGAAGCTCTTCTTCCGCCAACCTTTCGACCATGTGCCGGGCACCCACTTCTGGTACGACTCTGACGCGACGTTCATGCTCGCGGCGATCATCGAGAGGCGGACGGGCCAGAAGCTTCTCGACTACCTGCGCGGGAAGATGCTCTCCAAGATCGGAATCTGCGAAGCGACGACGGGCGTCTCGCCCGAGGGCATCGCCTGCGGCGGCTGGGGCATGAACATGACGACGCGCGAGCTCGCGCGGTTCGGACAGTTCTACCTGCAGGAGGGCGCATGGAACGGACAGCAGCTCCTCTCCCGCGACTGGGTGCGCCTTGCCTCCGCGCGCCAGACCTGGAGCAGCGGCATCGTCATTCAGTCGCAGACGGTCGGCTCGGGCAGCGACTGGCAGCAGGGCTACGGCTTCCAGTTCTGGCGCTGTCGCCATGACGCGTACCGTGCGGACGGCGCGGCGGGACAGCTCACGGTCGTCATGCCCGACCAGGATGCGGTCGTCTCGGTTCACGCCGGCCTCAGCGACATGCAGGGCGAGCTGAACCTCATCTGGGACATTCTTTTGCCCGGCATGAAGGACGGCGTCCTCCCCGAGAACGCCGCGGCGGCGATGGCGCTCGAGAAGCGCTGTGCGACGCTCGCCGTCCCGCCGGTCGCGGGCGAACGCCTCACGGACTTCCGCAAGTTCATCGGCTCCTACACGATCGATCCCAATCCGCGCGGACTGCGGGCGATCTACCTCTTTCAGGACGCCCAGACGAACATGTACGTCCGCCTCTATTCGCGCTCGTTCCCGTATTGTTTCCCCATCGGGTACAACGCGTGGAAGAAGGGTTACTGTCATCTCGACTCCGAGCCGTTCGAGGGCCTCGGCATGCTGACGGGTTCGCCGCGCACGGCCGCTTCCGGTGCGGTACAGACGAACGGCCACTATGCCGTTCGCGTGTACCTGCCGCAGACCATCTACAAGATTGATCTGGACTTTGTAAACAGCAACGGCGTCAAGACCGTGCGCGGCAATTTCGCGACGAACGGCGGCGGCAAGTTTGAGGGCGTGATGGAGACTGAAACGCCGAAAAAGCCGTGGGCGGACGTTCCCGCGCTTGACGTCTCCGGCGACTGGGCCGAACGCCGCAAGGCGCTCAAATACCTCTTCCAGGGGAAGGAATTCGGGTTCCGTCCCGTCGAGCGGCCCGAGGACCTCACGTTCGAGACGGTCGCGGAGAATCCGATTCTCGGTGGAAAGGGCGTCCATCGCCGCGTGAAGATCTCCTGCACGGGACCTCACGGGCCATTCGCGTTCCCGGCGGACGCCTATTTCCCGAAGGACGCGAAGGGCGTTCCGACCTTTGTCTCGATCAGTCTTACGGGACGCCTCCAGAGCCAGAAATTTGATCCGAACGCCGCGGATCCGTCTGTTCATTCGCTGCCCGTCTCCAACATCGTCGCCCGCGGGATGGCGGTCATCACGTTCAACCACACGGATGTCGCGGAGGACGATCTGGAAACTTCTTTCCGGTCGGGCGTCTTCAAGGCGTTCGGTCCGCTGCCCGCGGAACGCAAGCAGCGGGACTGGGGCGCCCTGAGCGCGTGGGCCTGGGCCGCGAGCCGCGTCGCCGACTGGGTTGAGACACAACCCGAGTTCAATGCGAAGCGTCTCGCGGTGATCGGGCACTCCCGCGGCGGAAAGACCGCGCTCTGGGCGGGTGCGACGGACGAGCGGTTCGCGCTCACCTGCGTCAACTGCTCGGGCACGGGAGGCGCGAAGCTCAACCACATGGATCTACCGTGGAGCGAGTCACTTGTCTCGATCCAGAAGGGGCTTCCCTATTTCTTCTGCGGCTACTATCCTGTTTTCGCGGAGTCGCCGAAGAAGATGACATACGACCAGCACCAGCTTCTCGCGCTCGTCGCGCCGCGACGGCTCTCGGTCGGCTCGGGGGCGCAGGACAAGTGGGCCGGTCCTGCGGGCGAACGCGCTGCAGTCGAGCTCGCCGCGCCGGCGTGGGAGGCGAACGGCGTGAAGGGGCTTGGCGACCGCGTGCGGTATCACGTCCGCAAGGGTCCGCACGACCTCGCACCTTTTGACTGGAACGAATACATGAACGCACTGGAAGAAACAAAATGAACAGAAGGGACTTTCTCAAGGGAACGGCGTGGATGGGCGCCGCGGCATTCGCGGGCGGATTCGTGCGTCCGCTCTTCGCCGGGGAAGCGGGCGGAAAGATGGTGCTTTGGGCGGACAAGCCGTTCGCGAAGCTGCGCGTCGGCGTCGTCGGACTCGGGCGCGGACACGTCGCGCTCTGGAACATGCCGAAGATCCCCGGCTGCGAGATCACGGCGATCTGCGACATCACGCCGATCCGCGTCCAGCGCGCGCTCACGATGGTCGCGCAGGCGGGACAGAAGAGCGTCCCAAAGGTGTACGACGCGGGTCCCGAGGAGTGGAAGAAGCTCTGCGACGACCCGAACGTCGACCTCGTCTGGAACGCGACGCCGTGGGAGCTCCACGTCCCGATCGCGCTCTACGCGATGCGCGCGGGGAAGCATGTCGCCGTCGAGGTCCCGGCGGCGTTCACGATCGACGAGTGCTGGGAACTCGTCGAGACATCGGAGAAGCTCCAGCGCCACTGCATGCAGCTCGAGAACTGCTGCTACGGCGAGATGGAGATGCTCTGCCTCAACCTCTGCCGGCAGGGAATGCTTGGCGATCTCGTCCACGGCGAGGGCGCGTACATCCACGACCTGAAGGGTCACAACTATGCGAGCTGGGATCCGAAGACGGCGTACGCGTGGGACATTCCGGGCGGGGCCTACTGGAACCACTGGAGGCTCAAGCACAACATCGCGCACAAGGGCAACCAGTATCCGACGCACGGGCTCGGACCGATCTGCCAGTACATGAACGTGAACCGCGGCGACCGCTTCGACTATCTCGTCTCCCTCGAGTCGAACCAGTTCAACTTCGAGCAGTTCGCGCAGCGGAACTGGCACAAGGACTGGCGTCCCGAGGCCAAGGTCGCGATGGGCGACATGAACATCACGCTCATCAAGACGAAGGGCGGACGCTCCATCATGGTTCAGCACGACATCTCTTCGCCGCGTCCCTACAGTCGCATCAACACGGTGTCGGGCACGCGGGGCATCTTCGCGGACTATCCCTACCGCGTCGGCTGGGAGCCTGCGGACAAGCGCGGCAGCGGCGTCCATGCGTTCTTCGACGAGAAGAAGGCCGAGGAGGTCCGCCAGGAGTACAAGCATCCGCTCTGGAAGGACCACGGCGACCTCGCGGCGAAGCAGGGCGGCCACGGCGGCATGGACTTCATGATGACGCTTCGCCTTGCGTACTGCCTCCGGCTCGGGCTGCCGCTCGACCAGAATGTCTACGATCTCGCGAGCTGGTGCTCGCTCTGCGAACTCACGGAGAAGTCCGTCCGCTCGGGCTCGACGCCGCAGTCCGTTCCTGACTTCACGCGCGGCGCATGGAAGACGATCGCCCCGCTCGGCATCGAATCGGCCGACCTCGCGAAGATGAGGCTGGAAGGCTGATGAAAAGAATCGCATTCGCCCTTGCCCTTTTGCCCATAATCGCTGTTGCGGTAGCGGCCGAGCCGTTTCCGAATTCGTACTCGAAGCGCGAGGCCGGGGATGTCGATCTCTGGCCGGAAGACTTTAAAAAAGAAAAAATATGCGTGATTAAGGGGTTGAAACGGCAGAAGGCTTGTAGGATGCGCTACCACTAGTTCGATGTTGCATATTGAACGTTGGATGTTGGGCGTTCGAGTTGGCGGCTTTGCCTGGCTGTGCAACCTTGTCTCGAACCTTGTCTCGAACTTTGTCACAACAGACGAGGTTTGAGACAAAGTTCGAGTCAAAGATTCTAGCTTCGATCCGATAGGTTGGTTCGCAATATATATCCGCGAAACGACTGCAGGTATAGATGGGAAGCAATTCTCCCTTTGGATATTGGGAGTTCCTTGTTGGATATTGGATATTCAACCTTTTACGTGACAATGATTTATGAAAACAGCATCCTTAACTTCTTGTTTTTCACGACAGGAGTTGAGAGAATAGCTACTAATGTATGATATTATAAAATTATTTTCAGTGAGATCGAATGAAAACTAACACGCTTTGGATGGCCGCGCTTTTAACGGCGGGAACGTTTGCCGCAAACGCGGCGACGATCATTGAAATGGGAAAAAGCAGTTACGCGATCGTGACCGGTGCGGAAGCGGCGGAAACCGTCGCGGCGGACGAACTCCGCGAAATCATCCTGAAGTCGACGGGCGTCGAACTTCCGGTGATCTGCTCCACCCATTCGAATAAACAGACCAGGCTCGAAAAGGCGGACCATTTTCTCTTTGTCGGGCGCACCCCAGAAGCGGAATCCGTGTTCGACAAGGACGACCTCGGCAAGAACGAATACGCGGTGACCGAGAAGAAGCCGTTCCTCGGGCTCTTCGGCGGCGGCGATATCTGGCTGCGCGGAAACAACTGGAACGGGACGCTGCTCGCGGTCTATGCGTTCTGCGAGGACGTGCTCGGCTACCGCCACTTTATCCCTGAGGACGGCGGCGAGAAGATCGTGAAAACTGACTGCGTCGACACGACGGGCTATTCCCTCCGCAAGACCCAGTCGTTTCCGTTCGGGCGCGGGCTCACCCACACCTACCTCTACGGTTCGACCAATCTCATCTACTACCTTTTCCGCAACGGATCTATAGGGAAGAAGAGCTGGGCGCAGAAGACCAAGTACAAGGACATTGAGTCTCCTTTTCCGATGCGCGATTCAGGACATGGCTTCTGTCTCTACATGCCGTGCAAGCGGCTGTACATGGACGCTTATCCCTGGGATGAGAAGATCGACTTCTTCGCCGAGCACCCGGAATGGTTCTCGATGACGCGCGACGGCAAACGCACGGACCGGATGCAGCTCTGCTTTGCCAACGCGGACATGCGCAAGGCCTTCACGAAGCGCGTCCTCGAACGGTGCCGCCGCGTCGGCGGAAACGGCGTTCTCACGATCGGTGCGAACGATGTCCCGGGCGCGTTCTGCTGGTGCCCCGCGTGCGTCGCCCTGCAGAAGAAGTACGAGACGCCGTCGGGTCCGTATTGGGATTACCTCCCCGAGCTCTGTGAAGCGGTCGCCAGGGAGTATCCGGAAATCTACATCGAGACGCTCGCCTACCGCAAGGAACAAAGCGAGAATTTCCCGAAGGGAATCGAGAAATTTCCGGACAACTTCATTTGCGATTTCGCGCCCGTTGACGACGACCAGGGACATTGGATCGGCGGGGAGCGCAACGAGAAGACGCTCGACAACCTCAGGAAGTGGTGCAAGGCGTGCAAGAACGTGGACTACTGGTTCTACTCCTGCATGAAGCATCCGTTCGGTCCCGTCAGCCGCGTCGCGGGCGATCTCCGTTGCATAGACGAAGCGGGTACGGACGGTGCGAAGCTGTGCGGACTCTACACGCCGTCCCTCACGTGCCTGCAGGATTATCTGTTTCTCCGACTCGCGCTCGATCCGAAGCGCGACGAGTGGGCAATCGTGAAGGAGTTCTGCGATTTCGCGTACGGTCCGGCGAGCGACAAGATCGTCTCGATCATCCGAGACTGGGATCGGCTCTGGTTCGAAAAGCAGTCTTTCATGGGCCTCGACGCGCCGGCAAACACCCGCAAGATCTACCGCGCGGCGGATCTCGTCCGTTGGCAGAAAGAGCTCGACGATGCCGAAAAACTTCTCGGCGACGACAAGTACGTCCGCTGTAATTTTGGCATCTTCCGCTGGGACGTCGACTTCCTGACGCTCACGTTCTGGGGCGATGTGCGGAAACTGAAGGATCGTCCCGCGGACCTCACGCCGGACAGGATTTATGCGCGCATGGAGCCGGTCGTCCTTTGGAAGCGCTACGGTGCCGCGCCAAAGCCGGGGAATGAACCGACGGGCATGTACGCGCAGGCGAAGAACGCGTACCTCGTCTCCAAAGCGCTCGACAAGCCCATTCCCCCGCCGCTGGACAAGCTCGGCGACGACGTTGCCGTCTATCAGCTTCCCCAGTGTGGCGGTTTTCACGGCATCACCGATCCCGACGCCGCGTGCGGCGGGGCGAAGAGCGAAGTCTTCCCGACGAACAGCACGGTGTTCACCACTCACAAAGTCGGGTTCGACTATTACGACACCAACCTCAAGCGCATGATTCGGCACGGAGAACTAGATTTCAAGGGTTTCAAGCCCGGCGAATATAAGCCTTATCTCGTCGGCAAGGTGAAAATCGTGCCCGGCGCGATCATCACCTTCGCGAGCTGGTGGGGTATCGGCGAGAATCTTACCAACTATTATCCGGAAGGTGACGCCGACCGTGAGTTCGAAATCTGGGCTTCGCTCAAGTTCATCGGGCCCAAATTCGGCACTGAAACGAAGGACGGCAAAAACCGCATGGTCTGCGACCGCTTCTTTCTCGTCGACAAGAACGGCAAGAAGTACAAAGGGGAGACGAAATGAATCGCCGGGGTTTCATCAAGCTCGCCGCCGTGTCACCGCTCGCCGCCGCAACCGCGCCGACATCTCAAACTTCGCAAACCTCTCAAACCTTGTCTTTTGACGTCGCCGTCATCGGCGGAAGCACGACGGGCGTTTTCGCCGCGGTGCGGGCGGCTGAAAAGGGCATGAAGGTGGCGCTCGTCGAAAACAACGCGCTTTTCGGCGGCACGGCGACCGCAGGCTTCGTGCCGGTGTGGCATTCCATGCAGTCGCTTGACGGTTCAAAAGCGATCATCGGCGGCCTTACGAAGACGGTACTCGACCGACTTGCCGCACGCGGGGAGGCCGTCACCCATAACGAGAACAAGATACCGGTCTGGCGGACATCTTCGTTGAATGTCGCCGCGCTGTCGATCGCGTTAGACGAACTGGTCACAGAAAATCCGTCGATCACGCCGATGCTGTCGACACGCTTTGTCGCGGCCGCGACTGACCGCCCCGGACACGTCACGCGCGCCTATGTCGAGGACAAGGACGGCCGCAAGGCGTTGGAGGCCAAGTTCTTCATCGATTGTTCCGGCGACGCCGATCTCCTGGAGCGCGCCGGCTTCCGGACTTGGAAACTCAAGCCCTGCGACATGCAGGCTCACACGCTTTGCGCAATTGTCGCGAACGAAACGGCCGTAAAGAAGCGTCACCCCGATTTTTCGTTTCACGCGGTGCTCGATCCGCGGAACGGCGGCGGCTTCAGGCATGTCTTCGGCTGGGATCATGCAGTGATCGGGTGTCCGGACGTGACGTTCAACGCGTTCACGCGCGTGCCGGACCTTGATCCGTCCGTCGCCGGCGACCTCACCCGCGCGATGTTGGAAGCGCGTGCGCAGCTCAGACGGATCATCGATCATGCGAACAGGCTGTTCCCGATGCCGCCGGATGAGCCGAAGCTGGCGATCGTTTCGATCGCGCCGATGCTCGGCATCCGCGAATCGCGTCACGTCAAGTGCCTGTATTCGGTCACGCGTGACGACGTCCTTTCCGGACGCACTTACGACGACGTGATCGCCCGCGGCACCTATCGCATCGACGTGCACGAAGGGAAGGGCATCCGGTTCCTCAATCTAGACGGGACCGAGAACCTGATGTACGTGAACGGTGCCGGCATAGTCCGGTGGAAAAATTCCCGCTGGCGGGCGGAAGGCACGCCGTCACCGGAGTGTTACTCGATTCCCTACCGGGCCATTGTCCCCGCCGGCTCGGAGAACGTCCTCTGCGCCGGCCGGATGCTGGACTGTTCGCGGGATGCCTACGGGGCTTTGCGCGTGATGGTGAACTGCAACCGCTTTCTTTTGTCTGTAACGCAAATAAGAGAACATCTCCCGCTTCAAGAGTTAATTTCCAGTAGTCAAAGTCGTAAGTGTCCTTCTGAAGCAGACCGCCGCAGATCGCCCAATGAAAACCGCTACCGGCGGGCGATTCACTCAGCGTTACTTCGGTGGCGCTTGTGAGATTACTGTTGCCCGGGGTTTCATAGAAATAGCCAAGATCCGCAATATCAAAATCATTTGTATAGGGCTGCATGTTGACTTCCAGAAAGTCCGTCAGGTTCGTGTCTGTTGTTATTCTGTAGCGACCGGGATTAAGCGGTACATCCGCTGTCAGGCGTGTGTCCATCCGTATGCCCGATACTTCGTTCTCGATGGGAGATACCTCGATGTCATCCGCTGTGCCGAGTGTGTTGTCCTCACCGGCAAAGGTAAGTGTAGGATTGTCTGAATCCGCAGCGTTGTCGGATAGCGACCGGCTGGTTTCTATCCACCACCGATCCAAAGGCCATATCGATGTTTCACTGGTGAAACTATTTGTCGTAATCGTTGCGGGGCCGACTATCGGCAAAACCGCTTCAGAGGGAGAGACGAACGAAAGACCATGCGCCCATATATCGCAGTTCTCTCCTGATTCAACGGTTACATCAACCAGGCCTGGTTCACCGGGAACAACGCGGCAGGTGATATTTGTGTCCGACCATGACTCTGTGGAGACTGCGCTTCCCCCTATGGAAAGTGTTCCGTTTGTTCCAAATCCGAATCCGTTTATCGAAACGAGTGTGTTTGAAAAAGCCACTATTTCCGGTGTTATGCGTTCAATGGCCAGAACAGCTTTTGTATCACCACCTATAACCACTATATCATCCACCCATCCAACATCACTACCACTGCTGTTATGGCCGTTTTTTGTGTATCCCCACTTCAGGATGTTTGTTCCTTCCTCCAGGAGTATCGAATAACCTGCCCATTCCGCATTGCCGCTCCAATATGCTTTTTGCGTCCCGTTTACATAAAATCGCAGGCAGTCATAGTAGTATTCAGAACTGACTTTGTAATTAAACTCCAAAGTGGCGCTGTGACTCAGCGGAATCTCCGTTTCCATGTAGCTGGATTGCGAGTTAATCAGTACTGCAGGCGCCTGGGCAGCGAAACTGCCATTACAAATAACAGAGGATTGGACTCCCCAGTTTGCATTACCTGTTAACGTCCATATGTTTGTCGACAGTTCGCCGCTTTCAAATCCCTCTACAAAAATGGGGTTTTCGGGAATCATTGTGATCCAGGCTGGAATTGACCGGGCTGTGGAGGTGCGTGCGAGGTATTGAACACGAGCAACACCTTTATAACCGACCGGCATGGTATAAGTTAATATATTTCCAGATATGGCGACACTCCCGCTTGCTGGTTGATCGAGAATAAAGAACTCCTCGTTGCCGTCACCCCCTGTTGCAGATAGGTTGAGAGACAAAGGGCCTAGCGATGAGTAGTAGTAGGCCACTGTGTTAGTGACGGCAAGGATGGTGCTCTCTGTTGTCCAGAGCCATGTCAGTGCAGCGTTGGTCTCGGTTATGGTTATGTCAACGGAGTTAGAACTGCCTGATATGGGAGAGATGCCCCGGCCTGTCCAGCCTATGCAACGCCATTCAACGCCATTCGTGTTGACCGTCGATTCCACCGTGCAGTTAGTGACGGTTCCTATGACATAGCCATTGGTGTGAATTCCGCGCGCCGGGGCAGGTGTGCCGAACAGCGACTCGATTGTCAATGCGGCCGGAGAAGACTCCTGGCCATACGCAAAACCCGCCACAATTATACAAGCAATCGCGAACCCAATTTTCAACATTCTCATAGCAAAACCTCGCTGTCATTACACAGTTGCCAAGTCAAACCCCAACATCCCCGTTGCTATATTAAATACAATATCTATTTTTTCATCTTCAGTGCATGTCTCCTTTTCAGTGCGTGTTGTGTTCTCGTCGTGTTCATGGTTGTTTCCTTTCTGTCGAGGGATCGAATCATTAGATTGAATCGATTGCGTCGATCACCTCGATTCCCCTGCAAACCGACAAGCCGTACTTACAATTCAAAAACAAGGTATATTGATATATTAAACGCAAATACTAAACAGGTGTGACCGATCCTGCCATATCGCGCTTTTTTTTGCAGAAACCGATATTGCGTCTGGGCGTGAAGTTACGTCGGTTTGTGCGATCCGGTTCAATGTGCATCGCCATTGTTTAGACACGCCGACTGAATCGGGGGGAGACCCGATGCGGTAACATGGTCGATGGGGATGCAGAGGCGGCAATGAATACGTTTGCCGAGGATTAGCGGAAAATAATCGCAGGCACGTGTCGGCACGGCCACGGAATCGTGCAACATCAACATCCGCGCATCGCGCAAGGCATGGCCGCTCGCCGGAAGCCAGCGCAGGATAAACCAGTCCCAGGCCGCTTCAAGATCGTACAACGAACCGGAAAACGGAATGATGGCATGCCGACCGCCAACAAAATCATAAACGACGGGCAGTCCGCCGCACTCGTCGATGTTCAGATGCGAATCGACCACCAGCGCCGCATCAAGACGCGCGTGCGCGGACGGAGTGATCAATTCGTCGTCGTACAACACGCTGACCGGAAGGGTGTTCGGTGTCAGCAGATTGTTCCTCACTGCCCAGCGCCCGAATGCCATCCATGTAGCTGTAGCGCCATTTTCCGGCCCCAGATGCGGCCAGGCGACCAAGCGCATCGGCGGCAACGCCAACTCGTATGGTTTGCCTAACGTGGCTGGAGATTGCTCGGGCACACGCCGCAACTCGGCCCGTACCCGCAGACGAAACACGCCAGGAGCGCAACCGAAGTGCTCGTGAAACTTACGGGTAAAACCTTCGCGGGAATTGTACCCCCCCGCCAAAGCCGCGGCGATGACGGGGAAGTCCGTGTATGCGAGCCAAGTTGCGGAACGCTCTAAACGGAGGCGGCGTACATGCGCCGCTGGAGACTCACCCAGGGCGGAATGAAAAAGCCTGTAAAACTGGCGTTCCGACATACCTGCCTCAGCCGCGAGACCTGGAATGTGGATCGTCTGTTCCAGACGGTCGCGCAACCCGGTCGCGATCTGCCAGATGGTTCGCTTTTTTTTCGCATCCGCATACATCAGACGTACCTGTTTTGCCAACAAGTGCATCATACTCGGCGAAAAAGGGTTCGTCAAGTGTGCAAGCCAGCCGTGCGGCTGTGTTGAAAATGATCATAGGGTCATGCTCTTCGGACTCAGGACCCAGGACGCAAACCCCAGCCGAATACTGTCTTTTTGCGCCCTCCCACTCTTTTACTCTTTTCTCTTCACTATTCACCATTTACTGTTTATCATTTTATTTCTCTATTCACTATCAGTAGCGCCCCATAGGACGCCAGGTTGTTGGCATTTTAGGCTGTAGGCTGTTAGGTTGAATGCAACTGGCACGTATGTTTCAATAAGCAAGCGGTATTTTGTGTGAAAAGGCGCAGCTTCGCTAGCTATCAATTCTTATAAAAACTCTTCATCATGTGTAACAAACGCATTTACATCACGCTAGCCGCCTTTGTATTCATGACAGCCGTGTTGGTCGTCCGCGCGGAGCGCCTCTTCGTCGGCCTCGTCGAATCCGAGAGCTATAAAAGCGCGGTGTACGGCATGTCCGCCTTCTGCCGCAGCGCCGAGCTGGCTATAGAGTCGGCTTCGGTCGAAAAGCGGCTCGCGGAGATGCTGGCGCTGCCATCTTTTACAGGGGTGTCATCGAGGGACACCCTGCGTGTCGTGCAGACTGCGGATCCCACACTACCACTTTCGGATGATAACCCGGCCCATGTGGCCCTGATCCCGCTGACAGACGCCAGCACAACTGTTCAACAGGCTTTCCGGGATGCATACGCCTCTTCAACGCCGCTGGAGAACGCTATCCTTTTCGAGCAGCCCTCCCACACCAACCTCGCACGGCGCGTCGCCGTCGCGCAGTCCGGCAATCACCTGCTGACATCGCGGTCGCCTGCCGCCCTCGCCTGGGCCTGGGAGAACCGGGCGAGCCTGATCGGCGCGCCGATCCAGTCCTTCGACGGCACCTTCCGCGCCTTGGTCAACCCGCAACGGTTGGCTGACCTGTCCGGCCAGTACACTGCCAAGGCCGCCATGATTTTCAACGCCAACCTTTTTCTTAAAGATTTCGAGACGCTTTCGATAGCGGTCAATATCGACGCGCAAGCCTTGGTCGTCACGCTTCGCGGCACCCCAAAACCGGAATCGCCGCTGGACAAGATCGCCGGCGCGCGGTTGCTTCCTGACGTTCGGCTGTGGAACGCCATACCGGACAACGCATTCTATGCCGCCGCCTCCGGAACTGACCGGCATTGGAACGCTTACCGCGGCAGTGTCGATCTGCCGCTCTTGAACCCGGCCCGTTCCATGCTGCCGCCACAAGCTTTTTCCGGCGACCGGATTCTGTATCTGGCGCCGACCAAAACGCGCCGTGGACTATGCCTGGTACAGATCGAGCCGGTCAAAGATAGGAATGCGGTCAAGCAAGCCATCCAACAGCTTCACACCGCGTCTCGGCAGGACGGGATCGCCCTGCAGCGTAAGACACCGCGACAGGCGAAAGGAATCGAGATCGAGACCTACTCCATCTCCGTGCGAACCGCAACCAAAGGCAACGACACGGCATCCGGCCCCTCGCCTTCCATGCTGCTCACGATACTGTCGCTTTTTCTCAAGCACGCCGTGCTGGAGACCGCACTGGTCAACGACAACCTGATAACCGTTGTCGGCCCGCCTCAAACGTTCGACCAAGAACTGTCATCCAACCTGTTGGAAGCAAAACCCATGCCCATCCACCGCATGCTTCAAGCGCAAAACAACGCCCTGTCCGCCGAAGAGCTGTCTGTCGGCAGCCAACTTAAAGCCTCTGGCCTTTTACGGCATGTCGTCACCATGATCCCGGAACTAAAACCCGAACATGCCCGGCGTTTCCCTTCAGGCGGCGACGGCGTGACCTTGGGGGTCTACGTTGACAAGCAACGCACAATGACGCTGTCGGCGCGCTTCAACGCCAATGAGATCGCCGCGCTTCAACGCGTCAACCGCGACGGCCGCCAAATCCTGCAAGAGCTGCTCTTCCAGATGTTCACGCGCCAGATGCTGGAAACGCCCCAGCCGTAACGCCCGCCATTCATAAAGCACACGGATTGTGTAACGCGGCGCTTGCAAAACCTTCAGTTTGCACACGCGCCCCATTAAGCGCATGAACCCGCAGGCAAATCTTCGTTACTCTTTTTTTCTAATTGCAAAACCGAGTCTGGCCGAGATGCGGTCGGCGTATGACCGCACAACCGCACCAATCCCAGGAAGGCTCTTGCGATCCAAGTCCATCATCAGGCCGGTTGTCCAGACCGCAGCGACCGGATAACCGCCGCGGTCGAAAACCGGCGCGGCGACGCAGTAGACCCCCTCGAACTGCTCAGCATTGTCAAAGGCGTAACCTTGCTCCGCGACGTTATCCAGTTCGCGCCGCAGCGCCGCGCGTGACGTGAGGGTGCGTTCGTTGTGGCGGACGAACCGGATCGCCGAGATGGCCTCGTCACGCTCCTTTTTAGGCAGGGTTGCCAGAATCGCCTTGCCCGGCGCGGAGCAGTAGACACCGATCCTGTAGCCCAGCTTCGCCACAAAACAGAACATGCGCGTCCCGGTGACTTGATCCAGCACCACGATTTCGGTGCCGTCGCGCACGCCGAGCAGCACCGTGTCTACAACCCCGTCGCGCATCTCCCGCATTATGTCCAGCGAGTTTTCCAGCAGGTTGGTCTCTGTGATCGCGCGCTGGCCGGTCATCAAGAGCTTGTTGGTCAGGCGTATCTGCTTGGTCTCGGCATCGCGCGCCACCAGCCCCATATTCTCCAGCGCCATAGCGATGCGATAGGCGCTGGAGACCGGACACCTCAACTCTTCCGCAATCTCGGTCAGCAGCCGTCCGCGCGGAAAATGCGAAAGGTGTTCAAGAATGCCAAACCCCGTCTTCAAGCTCGGCACATCGTATTTGGCTTTGTTTTTGGTCATAAAATCAGGCGCTAATGGATTTTGATCATCGTGCCGGAATTACAGATAAGCTTCACTTCCTTGTCATTTGTGTAGCGTACCTCCCATGATCCGGGGATGTCGACCGCACCGAAAGGCGCAGTCAATTCACCGGTGTATGTGATGATCTGATACTGGGTAAAGTTGTTTAACTGGCAGGTTTCAGAAAACTCCAGTCTTAAGCCGGACAGATCAAGGTCACCTGTCACCTGCAGGCAATCACTGGTCGTTGAGGTAGTGTCAATCACCAATGTTCCGGACAGCGTGGCCTGAGCCACGTCCAACGTGCCGGTCTGACCGACACCTCCGGGGTGGATAGACGCCGTCACCGCGCCGTTTGTGATTGTGCCGCTGCCTTGCAGCGTGGCGACCGTGTGGCTTTGTCCCCCCAGGTCCAGCGTCGCGGAGGCGGCCACGGCGACCGCCGCATTCGTAGCGAGCAGATCACTCGCGCCCGGCGCGGGCGTGCCGATCCCGGCCGGATTCATCCACTTGGCGTTCAGATAGGCATAGACCTCCGCGCGTTCCGTCTCGTTCAGCACCCGGGTGTAAATGATGATCTCGCCGATATAACCGTCGTAATAACGGCTGTCGTTCCACGCGCCGATACGGAAATCATTGAGTCGCTTCAAATTCGTCGTGCGCGTGCCGCCGCCATCGGCTACACCGTCCATGTAGAATTGGCAAACCCCGTTATGATCGAGTATCTCGTAAATTTGCGCCGTGGTGTTTGTAGCTTTAGAATTGAATTTGATAGTGTAGGGTGTGCTGCTTCCGACATAATATTCAATCTCTTTACTCGGGTTGATATTATAGTGGACACCACCAGACGATGTTGCATCTTCGGCGAGCAAGGCAAAGAAGCTACTAGGGTAGGATATCAGTCTATGAGTCACAAAAATTGTCAGGTTTGACATGTTCATCAACCCGAAGCATTCCAGATATTGGGACTGGGCGCCCGTGAAACGCAGAGTTGATTGGCTGTTGATTCCGGCCGTGACGGTGGGGCCGTTTACGCTTGTTGCATTACGTTCATTGCCGCTGAGATCGGTCCACAAGGTCACATTCCCGTTAGCGTTGGTCACCACACCGCGCGTGGCATCCAGCCAAAGTGCGGCACCGGCAACCGGCACGGATGACAAAACACCTGAA
>Ga0268276_1001235_pt1 | contig 26081 bp, 38 predicted proteins | sample saktaG_4_FD_190145 | JGI IMG/M metagenome (GOLD analysis project Ga0268276, IMG submission 190145) | Saline water microbial communities from Sakinaw Lake, British Columbia, Canada - sak_2010_1_5_45m | ecosystem: Environmental > Aquatic > Non-marine Saline and Alkaline > Saline ... | reverse complement strand
AAAATTCTTTTCTGGCATCTATTTTTTTCATAAAGAAGACAGAAAATTAGATGAGAACTAATTTTCGGTGGCCTAGTGACATATGTCATGGTCTCGCACAGTGCACAAAAAAGTACACCTTTCAAATAGTTAGATTAAAATAGTATTTTGACTTTTATTTATATGAAAAAAGGGAAGATATTGGGTATACTTGGAATCTTACTGGCCCTGATAATCATTTTCTTCTTGACTTATGATCATGGTGCCCTGTTTGGAGGGATGACCGGAGGGACAGCCCGGAGCATTCAAGAATTGAAAATTGTTACAAAGGTAATAGATGGTGATACTTTTATTGCTGGCGGAGAGACAGTTAGGATGCTTGGGATAGATGCTGATGAAAAAGGATATCCCTGCTATTTTGCTGCAAAGGAGAAACTTGAAGCACTTGTTCTTGGCAAAGAGGTTTATCTTGAACAAGGTAAGGAGAATAAGGATATTTATGCTCGGTATCTAAGATATGTCCTTTTCAATGGAGAGAACATAAACCTAAAACTTGTCCAAGAGGGTTTTGTTGTTGCAAGAACCAATGAAGGAGATAAATATCAACAGGATTTTATTGATGCGGAGAATTATGCAAGAATAAATCGAATCGGATGCAAGTGGGAGAATGCTACTTGGCTTCCTGGAAGCAATATCCAGAATGAGGGAACTTGGACAAGATTAATTGGAAATGATGGAGATATTATTGGGGCTTGCGATGCTGGAAACTTTGTTGGGCAAGAAAAGATTATTCAGGGAAAGGTAATTGATGTTTACAAAAGTTCAAGTTCAACAACGTTCATTAATTTTGAGAAGCCCTATCCAAATTCGTGCTTTACTGCAGTAATATTCAAATCTGATTTAGGAAAGTTCAATGATCCAGAACAGTATGCAAACAAATTAGTCAGAGTAAAGGGGAAGATTAAGGTATATCAGGGAAAGACTGAAGTGGTTCTTGAGAATGAGGATATGATTGAAGCTAGTTCTTGATGAATAGAATGGACCTGTCGGGAATCGAACCCGAACCACACCCCTGCCAGGGGCGCATTCTACCTTTGAACTACAGGCCCGTTGTTATGCTTTTTGATGTGGATGAATGTTTATAAAGATTATTTTATCTTATATCCATGGTACTTGTGGTGATAAGTGCGATATTCTGGTTTATTCTGGCGGTATTGCTTGCGCTAATTGAAATAGAGGTAGAAGGAAAGTTTGGGTGGGCAGAGAAATTGCCAACATGGTACCGGAAAAATAACTTTCCAATTGGTAAGAGGCCTATGACGGGATATCATTTGTTTATGACTATCTTCTTGTTTTTGATAATTCATTTAGGCTTCTTTCTTGGGTTGAGGTGGAACTGGGGCGCAGAACTTATGCTGATTGCAGCATATGTTATTTTTATCAGTTTATGGGATTTTCTTTGGTTTGTTTTTAATCCTTACTACGGCATCAAGAATTATAGAAAAGAGAAGATTTGGTGGTTTTCAAAGAGCAAGTGGGTTGCAGATATGTTCCCTTTTGATTATGTCTGTTCTTTGATTGGATGTTTGATTCTAGCCTTGGTTGCTAGCCTAATAAATAATAATTTTGAACTTTTGCTTCGAGAAGTTTACACCATTTTGATATTTATTGCTCTTGCAATAATTTCAATCTTTTTTGCTCCTTCTTATCATAGGTGGTATAAACGGATGAGAAAAAAAGATGATAGAAAATCAGTTGGAATTTTTCACTGAGGATTAAGATTTTATTTCAACTCTTCTCTTAGCTTCTCAATCTTGACTCTCTTCTGTTTCATAGAATCACGTTCTCGAACTGTGACTGTTTTGTCTTTGAGAGTCTCGCCATCAATAGTTATGCACCAGGGGGTTCCTATCTCGTCTTGTCTTCTGTATCTTCGGCCGATACTGCCTGATTCATCATAGAAGCATCTTAGGCTTGATTGAGACTTGATTGTTTCATAAATCTTTTTTGCAACTTCGGGCATGCCTTCTTTGTTGACTAAAGGAAAAATAGCTACTTGAATTGGGGCTATATTTGGTAGGAGTTTGAAGAGAGTTCGGTCATTCCCAGGCTCTTCTTTGTAGGTTGTATCAAGCAAGGCAAAAAGTGCTCTGTCTACTCCTGCTGAAAGTTCAAAGACATTTGGTAGAACTTTCTTTGATGTTGATTCATCAAGAACCTCTAGGCTTTGTTGTGTTATCTCCTGATGCCCTTTTAGGTCATAGTCTGATCTGTGATTGCAGGCACATAGTTCAAGCCAACCAATGGAGGTTAAGACTTCGAAATCCCAGGTCTCTTTTGAGTAAAATGGTCTGTCTTCTTCAGGAACGTACTTGAATCTCATTTTATCCTCTTGAATTCCTAATTTCAAGTAGAACTGTTTGATAAGTTCTAGATAGTGGGCAACAAGTTTACTTTTTATTAGTTTCTTCTTGATAGCATCTTCTATACTTATTGGGGTTTGTTTTTCTTTGATATACAACGGAAGAGTTTCGGATTTTATTTTATCAATGTTTATATCATTCTCTTTTTTAGGATTGAAGAAGATTTCAGTTTCCATTTGATTGATTTCTCTTATTCTTGTAATTCCCTGTCTCGGGGAGATTTCATTTCTGAAGACTTTTCCGGTCTGGGCAATACCAAAAGGAAGTTTGACTCTCATAGTTCGAAAGATTCTTAAGAAACTTGGAAAAATTGTCTGGCAGGTTTCTGGTCGCAGATAGGCGTCTTTAAGTTCTGCGCCGATGCCAGTTTTCAACATCATGTTCCATCTCTCTGTTTTCTTGAATCTCGATTTGCATTTTGGGCAGAGAATATTGTTCTTTTTTATGAGCTCATCATACTCTTCATTAGAGAGTTTTTCAGGTAGTTCGAGGTTTGTCTTTTCTTGAATTAATTTGTCTGCACGAAATTTTGAACCACATTTTTCACAAGCAATTAAAGGGTCTGTGAAATTTGTAAGATGTCCTGAAGCAATGAAAACTGATTTTGGAAGAATTTGGCAGCCATCAATTTCGACCATGTTTTCTTTTCTTACAATTTCCTGTCTCCAGACTTCAAGGATATTATTCTTTAGAGCTAGACCGTTTGGACCATAGTCAAAGAAACCCGCAAATTTGTCCGAATATAACTCTGCAGTTGGCCAAAAGAAACCTCGGACAGAGGCTATTTCCATTATCTTGTTAAGGCTAGCTTCTTGGGCTTTCTCCTCTGTGTTTTTTTCTTGTTTTGACATTTTAAGGTGATATAAACTGGGTTTAGAAGTTTTTAAAAGTTATCTAATTAAACTGCCCTAGATAATGGAAGCAAGAGTCGGAAGCCGTGATAATAAGAACATGGCTGTTGCTGATGCAAGAGGGAGTATGATATTATCATCTGCATCTGATTCGCCTAACTTTATGGAAATTGCTTCAGTTATCATTCCGAAGAATGAACCAACTAGTGCTGAAAGGGGATCAATGAAGATTAGGGCGAATAAGAATCCGGCGATTACTCCGCAGAGGGTTCCAAATAAGCTCTTGACTTTTTTGAAAGGATTAACTTTGTATTTTGCGCCAAACCGATTTGATAGAGAACATATGGAATCTCCAAATGTCAAAATGGTTATTGCTGCTAGGGCGATATTCTTATCGAATATGAGCACAGTAAGGCCTGCTCCGGCAATAAAAAATAAAAGCCCTTTAAGAGGGAATCTTTTCTCTTCTTCTTTGGAAATCCAGGCTATTGGTTGAATATTATATTTTAGATGGAGAACTGTTAGGAGTATGCAAAGCAGGAGAAGTATAAATAAGACTCTTATGAAAACTCCCCTATCAAATAATAGGGACAGGGCTAGAATCAGTATGCCGAATACTATGTGCAGAATCTTTCTTACTATCTCGGGCTTGTTCATTTTTTAGATTTTGTTTTGCTTTTACTTGCTCTTCTTGCCCGATTCGTTTGATTTTTTCCTAACTTTATCTTGTTAATAAGTCTTGTGGTTAGAATTGGTACGAAATACCCTATGATTATGGCCGCAATAACATCGCTTGGGAAGTGTGCTCCCTGCCAGACTCTCTCTAAAAGGATTATTATTGAGAGAATTAGCCAGACTATACCAAGCCAGTTCTTTAAGAAGGATAGAGTTGAGAACATGAATGTTGTGTGGCCAGAGGGGAATGATTTGTCATCAGATAAGAAATTACTTTGAGAGGGGATTGGTCTTGGTCTCGCAATTATAACCTTGAGTAGGGAGGTTATTGCGACTGCGACAAGCATTCCGATTATGTATCTGAATATGTTTTTCTTCTTGTTTTTTACTTTATTATCAAGAAGAATGAAGACTAGGCTTAGAACAAACATTGTTACATAAAACCAGAAACTTTCTATGAAGTTAAGATTCAAGGGGACATGTAGGCTTATTCTGAATTGCTGGATTGCTACAAAAAGTTGATTGTCAAAGATTAAGGCTAAGATGAAAAGGGCTACAAGGACAAAAAAGATTATCCAATTCTTGCCCATCCTTTTAGTGGGCTTTTGTTTTTGTTTTGTTTTCTTTAGCACGATTAGGTTATATACAATTTAGGTAATTGGATTTTGCAATTGTTGTGCTTAGGCACCAAAATCCTTATTTTACCAGATTCTTAAAGGTTAGCATTGCTTAATTTTTTATACATAAATCTATTTAAATAAATTGTTCTTATTTATAAAATGGAAAAACGGGGAATCTGGTTAATGGGTTTAAGGTATGTTTTGATTATTGTGGCGATTTTTGCGCTGCCTTTGTTTTATGAGGTTTTGAGACCAGTTACCACCTTTCTGAGTTATGGGTTGATGAGGCTCTTTTATTATGCACAATTGAGCGGGAATTTTATTTCTATCCAGGGATACTCTATTGAAATTATCGATGCTTGTGTTGCGGGAATAGCTTATTTTTTATTGATTGTATTGAACTTGTCTACAAGGTTGATTGGGCCCCTGAAGAGAATTTGGCTGTTTTTGTTTACAAGCGTAGTTTTCTTAATTGTAAATGTGATAAGAATTTTTTTGATGACTGTGTTGCTCGTGAATAAGTCTGGTTGGTTTGATACTGCTCATCTAGTATTCTGGTATGCTTTAAGCATAGTCTTTGTTTTCTTAATATGGGTTCTAAGCATTAAGGTATTTAGAATAAGAGAAATTCCTGTTTACAGTGATGTCAAAGCGATTTTTAGAAGGTAGACTAAGTAATTGCTGCTTTCGCTGTTCTTAGGAGATTTAGGGGGCTTATCCGAATAAAGCGGATAAACCTTCTGCTGCTTCTTCTTCCTTCTTCTCTTCTTTCTTTTCTGCTGGTTTGGCTGCACCTTGTGCAGAGGCTCCGGCAGCAGGCATTACTGCTGTTTCTGAAATCGCTTTTTGTATATCTACACCCTTCAATGAAGCTACAAGTGATTTAACTTGGGATTCATCTGGGTTAGTTCCGGTTGCTTTGACAACTGCGGTTATATGTTCTTCAGTAACTTCTTTGCCTAGTTTGTTAAGCAACAGAGCTGCATATATATATTCCATTTTGTTTTTTGATTTTATTTAGTATTTTATTTGATTATTGTGTTGTATGTTGATTTGGGTTTGTGCGCCTTAATTAGCATTCATGCGCTTTTTTATTGTGCCGCAGGCGTGCTTGGGGCCTCGGGTTGAGGGGAATTCTGATTTAACATTTGGGAGATTGCAAGTGATTGCATATTTGCCTTCGCAAGCAACATGTTTATTGTTTCTTTACAGGTATAATCTGTATTCAAAGCGAGATTCATCGCTTCTTGAGAACAGATTGAGAGGAGTCTTGTTGCTTCTTCTTTGTCTATATTTATTTTATCATAGAGCTTATGTTCATTAATGTCGATTGCTGCAAGAGGTTTTATTCCTATTGTAAGGGGTTTCATTTCTAATCTTTCAAGGATTAGGGAAACTTCTGCTGGAACTGGGTGGTGTGCTTTAATTACGAATGCTTCCTTGATTGCAATCTTTCCCTGATCAACGCCAACTTTTACTTTTGCATTTGTGAATTCAGCTAGGGCAGGACCTGCCATAATGTCTGTTGTTCCAGGTTCTAGTATGATGTCTTTATCGGAGATTTGTCCTGGCTTGAGTTTTGTTTGGCTTTTTAGGTCTGATAGTATTGCGGCTAATTCAAAAGGGTCTAATTGTGAAAAAAGAACCGCAAAATTCTTGTCTACTTTATTTCTGAGATGTTCTAAATCTTTTGATTTGTCTATTGCCATTAAAACCAGGTTCTTCTTGACGAATTTTATATCTGCTTTGCCTTTTAACGCTTTTTTTATCTTTTGATACTGGTGAGATGGAACTCCCCCAATAGAAGCAATCATCGTTGTCCTGTTCTTTTGCATAAGTTCAACTAGTTCTTTCAGAATCTTTTGTTTTTTCTCTGGAACCTGTTTCTCTCTCTTAATTTTTTTCTTTTCCATTTTTACTTATTTTTAGATTTATTTGTCTAGTTTGACCTTAATTGATTTAGACATCGTGAATTTGATTAGGGTATTTCTTACATTGAATTCTTTTTTTGGCAGAGCAGCTATGATTGTCTTGAATGTTTTGTCTAGGTTCTCTATAAGTTTATCATCGGGCATGGACTCTTTTCCAAGGGGAATTTTTAGGCTTCTTTCTTTTGTTTTTATTTTGACGGTTTTTTGGAGCTTTTCCACAGAATCTTTAAGGTTCTGTTCATTTTCTTGCATAAGGACACAGCCTATTTTTGGGTCAGGCATTTTTCCTGCTGAGCCAAGAATCTTTCCGAACTTTGAAGCAACTAGTGGCATGAGTTTAGCCGAGGAAATGAAAAAGTCTTGTTTTTTTGCGAACTTTTTCATTTCTTTTGGAAGTATCTTGTCAAGTTCATCTTTTGTGAATATCCTTGTTAATAGGTCGGATTTTTTTATGGTGTCTAAGAATGCCGCGATGTTTTTCTGTTTATAGGTATTTGGAAGAAGAAGGAAGGTATTGACTGATTCTTTTTGGGTGTCAAAACTTCTTAGATTTATGACTAGTTCCAGAGTCTGATCAAATTCACGTTTTTCAGACACACTTCTAAGTTCTTGTAATGCTTGTTTGAAATTCATTTTTCTTTATTGTGATTGATTTCTTTTGTTGCTAATTTTGTGCCGATGCACTTAGCAATTGATTATCAAATTTCTTTAACGCAATCATCCTCCTACGCTAAGAAACGTAGTATGTGCGTGAGCACTTTGGATATTTACTCTTGGATTTGAGGGTTTTTAAAGGTTTTGAGAAGTGGTTATTTCTCTAGTGCATTAAGGTATTCCTTAACTCGGTCAAGAATTTCTGGAAGATAGAAATTTTCTATCTTCTTTTCAAAGAGCTCGTTTAGGTTGGAGAATTCAGTTATCTTGTAAAGATTGTTCTGCTTTTCAATGATGAAAAGATCTCTGAGCTTCTTTAATTGCCTTCTTATGTTTGAGTCTGCTATGCCCTTAAGTTCGAGATTCGCCTTCTCTCTTGATTTTATGGCAAGTTCTTGAATCTGGTTTGAGTCAAGTTCTTTCTTTTCTTTTTTTGCATCTAAAAGAACTAGAAGAATGTCAACAGCAATGTCTCTTGAATCCCCCGGTTGTAAGAGGCCCAGGGAGAGGCAGATTTTCTTGACAAGTTCCCTTTTATTCATCTCATAGGGTTTTTCGTATTTTCTTAGAGTTATTTCACTGAGGGGTGTTTCTCTCATTTTTGTGTTAAGGGGTATTCTTTTGTAAGTGCGAGGGATTTTATTTAATGGTTTTGGTGAACTCTCAAGTTCACAAAATTGCAAAACCAAAGGATTTTACTTGACACTTAACTCGGTTTTTAGTATATCCTCTAAACCAACAATCTTTATAAATATTCTTGGCTTTTGTTTATCATGGAATTTGTAGCATTGATGTCGAGCGGAAAAGGCACTTGGGGACAAGTTGCAGGAATAATAAATAAAGGCCAGTGGGAAAAGATATTCCTTATTTGTTCTGAGTTTGCGGCCTCGAAGATAGGGGAATTTGATTTTTCAAGGAATGCAACAATAATTAAAACAAATTTTGACAAGCCCATTCTTGAAGTGATAGATGATTTGAAGAATAAGCTGCAGGATAAATTCTCTGGAATGGAAGTTGCCTTGAGTTTAGCTTCTGGTGAGGGCAAAGAGCACATGGCCTTGATGTCTGCTTTGATAAATCTGCCTGTTGGAATCAAATTTGTAGCTTTGACTAAAGACGGTGTTGCAGAATTCTGAATGATTTTAATGTATTAAGATTATCAAAAATTAGGGTAAAAAAAGATTAAATAAAAAAAAATAAAAAAAATAAATTAACTAGAGATCTTATCTCTTCTTTTTTTTGGCTGCTTTTTTCTTTTTTGGCATTTTCTTCTCCTCTTTTTTATGTTTTTTTATTTATTATCCTTATTTTTGGATATTATTTAATGTTAAACTTCTTTAAATACTTTTTCTTTTTTTCAGGTTTTCAGAAAAAGTATATTTTGCTTAAACTTTTTAATTTTTTAGGGTTTTTAGTTCAATTTGCAAAAAAAAATAATTATCCGTCAATAAACATGGACTGGCTGGGAATTGAACCCAGACTCTCTTCCTTGCGAAGGAAATGTGTTACCATTACACCACCAGCCCGTTAATTCTTGAAGGCAAAAATCCATATTTATTGAAATATTTATACTTTCCTAAATTTCTCTGGTTTGAGCTACCAATATCTTTGAACCATCTTTCAATATTCTGTTTTCCTTTTATTATCACGTTTGTGTTAGAAATATAGGCAGGGTATGCTTGGGCCCTTAAGAGCGTTTTTATTTGAATAAGGAAGGATTCACTTTTTGAACTGATACTAATATGTGGATATTTAAAATTTTCATCTTTTCTCGCAAAAAGACAACCGTCGGTATCAAAAAGTCCCCTTATAACAAATTTTTTTATATCCCAAGGAAGTTTTAAAATCTTGTTTGAGATTTTTAAACTATTGTATTTGATTCCTATCGGAAATTCAAATTTTTTATTGATGTTCAGGCAAAGCCCTTTATTTTTTATAATTAGATTGCAGACATTTCGTTTTTTATGTTCATAATAATAACAGTATAACCCATACTCTTTCTTGAGACGGATTTTCCAATCTTTCAGATAGTTTGAATCAAGTTTTTTATTACCTGAAATATAAATTGCAATTCTGTTTACTCCTTCATAGTCTATAAATTTTGAAATGCATCCATCCCCTAGAAGCATGCCATAAAATTCACAAAACAAGGGGTCCAGATTAATATTTACGTCTGTTCGTTTTTTGAATTTTCTTGCATGGGCTATTCTTTTTTTTACATCCTTTCTTAATGCATAGTTTGAGCCCCCTTTAATTTTTCCCCAATTATCTGCTTGCATTGAAATTTTTTTGTTCCAACTTTTCTTGTTTTGGGATAGTTCACGCATTTTTTGAAAAGTTTCTTCCGGAATAGAAATCTCCCCCCGAGTATATTTCTTTAGTGTTGAATAATTGCAATTTACTACTTTTGCAAGTTTAATCAAACTGAGATGATTCTTTAACAAGATCTCTTTAAAAAATGCTTTTGAATCTTTAATAAAAACCCTCATTACATATGAACTTTGGCAGATTTATATATCTTTCTACCGTTGGACTATCGGCCCGTAAATTGATGAGAAATACAGATAATTTAAATTTTTGTATATTATCCCCTGGAATGTTTGAATTTTTTAGATAAAAATTTTGAAGAGATACATTCTCCAGAGCCAGACAAAAACCATGACAAGGATTATGAGTACGATAACCAGGCTCGCTATCTTATACCAGACTTCGGCACTTTTTTTGGATTTTGTTATTCCTAACATGGTGAGGAAGAAGAATTTTCCTCCATCTAAAAATCCGAATGGGAGCATATTGAATGTTGATATTGCAAAGAGAAGCATAACTAACCAGAACATGAATACGGAGATAAATGAGAAGGCATCTCTGTTAAATGGCTCATAGTTCATAAAAGGATTATTCATAGACATGGCCCAGGATTGTAATTTCTCAGCGAATGTTTTAGGAGGAGATCTGTAATTTATTCCCAAGAATCCTTTTGAAGAATTACTTGGATTTACGGCGGCAATGATGTTGTATGTGCCTTTGTCGGTTTTTATTTCGATATGTTGTCCTGGCGTGGTGGAGTTTAGGATTGCAAAGATTTGTGGGTCTGAATACTTTAAGCCATTTATTTCTAGGATTTGCCCTTTAATGTTGGCATTTATCAAAGGAGCACTAAAGTAGGCGACTATTGTTTTGTTTTCTGGATTTGAAATATTTTTATATTGTTGAGAAAAAAGGTCTCTTGTCAGAACGAAAGAAGAGGTATCTGTATAGACCATTGATTTTTCTGGCAGCATATTCGGGTTTATGTTCTTTAATTCAAGAAGGGAGTAATTGGTATTATCCAGGGTTATGAATTTTATGTCGCTTGAATTAATCATCCCTCCCCCGTATAATGGCGTTGTTGCATGAAAACTTAGGCTTATGAATAATAAGAAAATTAGTCCGAAGATCAAGAAAAATACAAAATTTGAAAATGATCCTGCTGAAAGCATCGCAAGTTGGTCTTTTCTCTTTTTCTTTGACATGGATTTTTCATCAGGTTCAACAAAAGCTAGTGGAAGAGGGCCAATAAAACCAAAGCCGCTTGATTTCACTTTCACTTTCATATGTCTTGCAAATATTCCGTGAGCGAATTCATGAGTTATTGCCATTATTGCGAGGATAATTATCCAGTGGATAAAATAAAAATTTGGCAAACCCTGAATCTTGAATATCTGGGGAGCGTAAGGAATTACGGGCATTATCGGGGGAGCATTAGTTATTACGGGCATTTTAATTAATACAAATATATTATAGATTAACAGAGCAACCATCGCGGCCATTGCGAAATAACCGAATGTTATTGAGATATACGCTAAGACTTTGAGTTGCTTATGAAATTTTTTGCTGAAATTATCCATAAACTTCAGGCCGAATTTGGTTTTATACAAGAAGAAAAATCCTTCTCTTTTTACTTTATGTTTATTTTTATAAAGAAAAAAGGCAGAGAAGATACAAAAGAGAGCTAAAATTCCCAAATCAATATACATAAAATTCATTTTTTGACTTGCCTCTTTTAGAGAAACTAGTAATAGGGGTATTTATTCTTTTTCTTATCGTAACTAGAGCATCTTAAGGACTAACTCATTGACTTTATTGCCCCGGTTACCAAGAACCCCCTTGGGATAGATAAGCTTTATTGATTTCTTGAATCCCCCTTTTGGTGGATGAAGTCTGAAGAATGGTTTTATCTTTAGATCTGAGAGGGTTGTTTTGCTTTCAAGAAGTTTTTTTACAGTCTCTTCCATAGTTTTGCCTGCAAATTCAAGAGGTTTATCCCCCTGTTTTCGTCCTCTTTTCATAAGAAGCTGTTTGAGAGTTTCTGCATCAATCTCTCCAAATGCGATGTAGTCTATTGCTTTCTTCAGCATACCCTCATTTTCTTTAGTCTTTTCAATAAGTGAAGCAGCAAATTTTCTTCTTAATCTCATCATCTGAAGAGTCATCTCGATGTCTTTTGAAACATCTACCTGTCCCCGGATTCTTATGGCGAGTATTTTTGTCATTTTTTATTTTAAGTTAAGTTATTTAATCTTTGGCAAGAAGTTTGTGCTGATGCATCTTGCTTTTATTTGATTATAGGTTTGGTTATTTTCTATTTATATCATATCATTTAATTTTATTAGGGCGTTCATACAAGCTTTTATCATATTTATCTTGGTTCTTGTCTGGCCAAAACTCATGGTGTAAACATCTTTTATTCCTGCAAGCTTTAAAATTTTCTTGCATTCTCCATCTATAACTAGGCCAGTTCCTTTTGGAGCAGGCATGAGGATTATCTTGGAGCTTCCTACTTTTCCCTCGACTTGGAATGGAATGCTGTGTGGTTCTGAGCATGTGCAATCAAAACTGCCACATCCTCTTCTTATTTTAATTATATTCAGTTTAGCTCTTTGCAGTGCTTTTTGTTTTGCGGGCAGGGTTTCTTTTGCTTTTCCATATCCTAATCCTACGTGGCCATTTTTGTCTCCAATGACTGTCATGCATGCAAATGTAGGAACATTACCTTCTGCTGTCTTCTTCTGGGTTTGTTTCCAGGCTCTTCTTTTCCCCCCACCAAATTTACCCTTTGATTGTCCAATGTTTATTAAGTCAGATTCCATATTTGGAAGAAGGGTATCTACTATTTGTGGTTCAAGGATCTTCAAATTCCTCTCGAAAACTTCTTCGATATTTTTTACTTTATTCTCATGAACCTCTTTTCCGAGGACAGTTTTAGGAATCCAATCCATAAGTTCCTGTGCTTCTCTCTTTTCTTTTCTTGATTTTCGATCCTCTAAATCTGCGGGAGATCCTTTTCTAAATCTTTCTCTTCTACGTTCCATTTTATTGTTTTCTTATTTTTTCGATCAATTTTTTTATTTTTTCTGGATTTTTGGTATGTTCACCAAGTAATCTTGATTCTTTTGGTAGCATTTTGTCGGGACAATTTATATCCAATCCAGCATCTTTTGCTCCCTTGACTACGGCGTATATCTTTGAGCCAGGCGTCGAAGTATATCTTCCGATGTCCACAGTGCATTTTTGAATATCCTCTTCTTTTGCCTTTTTTGCGAGTAGGATGCCTGTTGCATAGGCCGCTGGGACGTTCTTGAAAGATGAAGGCCAATCAAAACTTGAAAGCTCTTTTGAGTTAACGGCACATATTGTTGAATCTTGTGCTTCAGAACTTTTAATTAATTGGGCGATTATATACTTATTTGACTTTCTTATAACAATTCTTGGGTCTTTTGATTTAAGTAGATTCATCCTCGTACCATAATCGGTTTTTCCTTCTTTCTTTCTTCTGAATTTTAATGTTGCCGCCATTTTTTAATTTATTGTATTGTTTTATTGAATTTTAATGTTGCTAATATTGTGCTTGATGCACTTAGCAATCAATTTCTATTTTTGTTTTGTATACTCAATCATCTGCTGATTGCTTTTGATAACTCCTGATTTTAATAGGTTATACATCTTTCGGTATTGTTCGGTTGTGACCTTCTTGGCTTTTTTGAGATTTTTCAAGTAGGATCTCAGTTTTCTTATTCTTGAAGGATAATTGTCAACTTTAATTCTTTTCTTTATACTTCCTGCTCTTCTTCTTCTGCCCTTTCTTTTTCTTTCCAGGTGTCTCTTTCCTGCTCTCCTCTTGATTCCATCGATTGGGCTTTTACTTATTGCTCCGTCTTTGATTAAATCAGCAATGTCCTGCTTTGTTATCGCTTCTTTTATCTCCGAGAGTCTTTCTGGGTCAAACCAGACTTTATTTTTTCCTACGTCCATGACTTTTGCAGCCATTTTCTTTTGAGCCTGTAGTGTTTTCATTTTTTAATCTCGTCTTTCTTGATCTCGGTTTTAACTTTTATTTTTTCTTTTTTGAGTATTTTTTTTAGGTTCATGTTCAATATGGGTAGGTTCTTTTCTTTTGCTTTTTTTGCAATTTCTATCTTATTTTTTAGGCTTGTGTGAGCAACCCTTATTATCTGATTTGGGCCTAGTTTGATTAAATCAAGTTCTTTTGCATTAAAGATGGTGATTGGTTCCTTTCCTTGTATTAGGTGTCTTGTCTTTTTAGGGGAGCCGTAGCCGATATCTGGGCTCTTTGGATAGCCTTTCATCTTTTGCCTTATCTTGCTGTCCCGACCTTTCTGTCTTCTCCACTTGGTCTTTCTTTTGCTCTTGAATCTGAGTTTCTTCTTTGCGTCTTTTCGTACAAATTTTGGCATATTCATTTTATTATTTTTTGATTAATGGGTTTTATTTAGTGTTTCTTTGTATGGGTCCCTTTTTCCTTTTTAATTATCCATATTCCATCTTGGAATACTCTTCGGTCTCTTTTTGTTATTCTTGTAAGGGCCTCAAGTCTTGAAGCTTCCTGGCCAGCCAGTTCTTTGTCTGCAGATTCCAGGGTGATTATATCATTTTCAACATTAATTGAAACTTTTGGGTTTATTTCCACGATTCGGTCTTTTCTCTCACCGAAGAAGTTCTTTATGACTAGCTTGTTTTTTTCCATTTTTACATTCATTGGGAAGTGGATGGAGCAAATTTGCAGCTTATATACATAATTTTTATCAAGGCCATGAAGTGCATTTTTGATATGGCTTACTAGTGAGTTTATGTTCTTTTTATCATCTTTATTGGATTCTGCTTTCTCGATAATCAATTTATTGCCCTCTAATTTGACTTTTACATCCTCAATCTTGTAATTTCTCTTTATCTCTTCAGATCCTTTCTTGACAGTTATTGCCCGGTTATGCAATTCTATTACATGGCCTTCTGGAATATCTATTATCTTTTGAATTTGTTTTTTCATTTTAGAATACATACGCAATCAATGTTCCGCCAAGATTTTTTTCTATTGCCTCATTGTGCGTTATAATACCTTTATCTGTTGAAATAAGGATTACTCCAAAATTTCTTGCTGGCAAGTATCTTTTAACATATTTATCTATTTCATTCTTCTTAACATAAAATCTTGGTTTTATTGATCCGCATTTATTTATTTTTCCAATTTGGATTGTGACTTTTCTAAATTTATCTTCTTCAACTTTGAAGTTCTTGACATATCCTTCTTTTTTCATTATCTTCAATACCTCCAGGATAAGGTTTGTTGCCGGAATGACGATTGTTTCCATTTTGCTTGCCTTTTTACAATTAAGCAAATCATTCATCATTGCACTGAGGTGATCTTTGACTACCATTTTATATAATTTTTATATGAATTTTCTAAAACCTATTTGTTCTGCTATCTCCCTGAAGCACTGTCTGCATAGATTCAAGTTGTATTTGCTTATGTGTGCGCCATGTCTGCCGCATCTGCCGCATTTTTTTGAAGCGATGCCATTTTTTCTGTCTTTTGGCTTGCAGTACTTCAAAAATCTCGCTTTTATTGCAGGTTTGCTATCAACTTGCTTCAGTAACTTTCTCCAGTCGCTTGTTGTCATTTTTTTGGTTTTGTTTATTTTTTATTTAGTATTGTGAATATTAATTTTTTATTTATAGTCTTGCTTTCTCTTCGAAAGGTATTGTGAAGTTCTTCTGGAAAAAGTCAAGAGTCTCTTCTTTTGATATCTGGTGAGTTCTGTTTAGTTTGGTCTTCTTGATCTTTCTTGATTTTATTCTCCATCCGCGCCTTTTTAGCGTAACTGCAACATCAAATCCAGTAATTCCGATATCTCTTTGATAGGGGATGTTAGGGACTTCGATGTATTCTTTTATTCCAAAGCTGAAAAATCCGTTGTTGAATTGTTTCTTCTTGATATCCTTTGCTCCTTGCAAGAGATTTTTTAGTAAGGCGTGGGTGTCCTTCCTTATTGTGACCTTCCAGCCGATATGTAGGCCCGGACGTATCTTGAATGCGGGGATTCTCTTTATCGCAAGAGTTTGCTTTGGTTCCTGGCCTGAAACGATTTTAAGCAATTTTTTCATCCTTTCAAGTTTTTGCGTATCTGCAGATGAACCATGCAAGACAATAGATTCTATGAATATTTCTTTCATTGGGTTTTTTCCTTCTTTGACTTCCTTAACTTCTTTAATCTTGGCTTTTTCTTTAGTTACCATTTTTCTTCTATGACAATTATATTTTTTATTGGAATTGTAGTTTTTTTAGTATCAATCGTAATGTCAACATTTGAACCCTTGATTTCATGTATTTTTGAGAAGTGTCCCTGCCATTTTCCTTTGATTATGAATATCTGGGCATCTTTCTTTAAAGGAAGTACTTTAGAGATGGCTTTTTTCTCTAGGTCAATCAAAAGACTGTCATTGGTGTTCATTTTCTCCTTGACTATGAAATTTCGGCCGTCCATCAGGTTTATCTGCATTTGTTTTTTGTTTATTATCCTTTTTCCTATGACTTTGCTTATCTTGAATTTGGTATTCCCTATCTCTTTGAGGGATAATTTTCCACCTTCGGTTATGGTTAAGATGTATGTTTTTTTTATTTTCTTAATGTTGATTATGTCAAGAAGCCCTGGGCCGAATTTTTCATCGATTATCTTCTTGTTGTTGATTTCGATTTCACCAGCCTTAATTATCGCTTTTGCTTCTGCTGCATTTTTTGCTAGATGAAGAACATCTCTGAGTATTACTAATAGTGATAGGCTATGGGTTAGGCTATGTGGGGATTTTGGAGCCATCACATAGGTTGTGCCTTTTCTTGGGATTGGCCAAGATTTTGGAATTGATTTTCTTTTCTGGTGCATTTTGTATTCCTTTATTTTATATGGTTTATTAAATTTTATTTAGGTTTATGCGATTTTTTTACTTTCATGCGCTTTTGTTTGATTATTTTTATCTGGTATTTTTTTTGTTTCTGGTTTGGACTTTTTATTTATTCGTTTTTTATCTTCTGTGTTCAATTCAATTATCTGAAGATTGGAAGCGTCAAATGAAACATTTATCTTTGAACCGTCTTTCTTTGTCTTCTGTATCCCTTCGATGTATACTTTATTGTTTTGTGTATTTATATCGAGCACTTTGCCGGTTCTTTTCTTGAATGAGCCCCTCATTATCTTGACCGTGTCTTTTTTTCTTAAAGGCAGTGATCGTTTCTTGTGCATTTCTTTCAGAGCTTTTGATAAATGGGAGGAGATAAGTTTTCTCTTAATATGGTTTGGGGCCTGGGCTATGTATTTTCTTTGCTTTTTGGGCTTCCTGCTTGAAATCCAGTGCGATGAAAACTTTTTCATTTTATTTTTTCTGAATTTTTATTTTGATTATTTTTCTAGTTTATTTTTATACAATTGATGATGCGATTTTAGCCACGAAAGGCCATCTGTCCGCAACTTCTTTGGAAATAGGGCCTTTTATTTGTGTTCCCTTTGGGTTTCCGTCTTCATCTTTCAAGAGAACTGCGGCATTATCTTCGAAGGATACTCTCTCTCCAGTATTTCTTCGGAATTCTTTCTTCTGTCTTATTATGATTGCCCAGAATAGTTGTTTTTTCATTTCTACAGGGCCTTTTCTTACACATACTTTGATAAGTTCGGCCATCCTCGTTGATTGTTGCTGGCCTTTTCTATTCTTTCCTCTTTTGACGCCAGTTATCCTGACTGTTCTAGCTCCACTGTTGTCTGCGACAACAAGATTTGCTCCAACATTAATGGTCCTTGGGACACTGGATGACATTGCTTTCATTTTTTATTTGTTTTTTGAATCTTTAATTTTGACGATTATGTGATGAACTGCCTTGGAGAGTGGTCTGCATTCAACTAAAATGACTTGATCATTGACTTTTATCTTGTCTAAAAGTTCTTTAGGCACTCTTGCCCTTATGTCTGTCTTAGCTTTGGAGAATCGTTCATATTTTGGGTCATGTAGGATCCTCTCGAATTCTACTGTTACGATTGGCTTTGATACCTTCTTCACAGTACCCTCGAACTTCTTCTTGTATGGATTTATTTTTTCTTTTTCCATTTTTACAGCTTTGTGTTTCTTGCTTTCTTGTTTTTTATTTATTTTGCGTTTTTATGCGGATTCTATATTCTCTTTACTAAAGCCGAGTTTTATAAGCTTTTCTTTCACTTTCTTCGTATGATCTCCCTGCAGCTCCACTACGTTGTTTTTTACTGTTCCGCCGCAGGCAAGTTCTTCTTTAAGCTTTTTTGCTATTTCTTTAACTTGGCTGTCAAAACCGCGCACTTCAGTGACATATTTACCGAACTTTCTTGTTGTTCGGTGCACGGTTATTTTTTGCTTTGTTTTTTCTAGTTCTCCACATATACACGCTTCCTTGGGTAAACCACAATTTGGGCATATGTCCATCTTATTTGATTTCTCTTAATTGAGTATTGATTCTAGCTATAGTTTTTTTTATTTCTTTGATTTTTTTTGAACCAGCTACTGCTTGGCCTTTCTTACTTCTAATTTTTAGTATCTCCATTGCTAAGTCTAATTTTTTATCATCTAATTCCTTTTTTCCTAGTCTTTTGATGTCTTTGTTTCTTATGATTGCCATTTTTAGTATTGTTTTAATTTATTTTTATTTATTGACTTTTTTCTTCGGATTTTGCTTTTTTGCTTTTTTTGGTCTTTTTGACTGATTGTGCTTCTTCTATCTCTTGTTCTGAATATATCTTCGTTTTATTTTCTTCTTCTATAATTCTTTCCTTTAGTTCTTTTTCAACAGATTCGTAGTTTATAGTTATTTTGTCAGGGATTTTGACGTCACTAGGAACAACTGACACCTTGACTCCAACGGCCCCTGGTTGAGTGAATGCGACGGCTTTTGCTTTATTGACTACTTTTGTTGTCTCTCCGGTTTTCTTTAGATAACCGAAGCCGAATCTCCAGCTCTTTGCTCTCTCGCTTGGAAGTCTTCCGCTTAATCGTATCTCTGCTCCTAAAGCGCCTCCACGAATCATCTTCTCTAGTTCTTTATATGCAATAAGTTTGAAGCTCAAAGGACCTAGATTTTCTAGGGCGGTTGCGATGTTGTCTGCAACGGTTTGTGCATCGAATAATGGGTTAAGTATTTCTGAAACCTCTATCTGTGGGTTCTCTAAATTGAAGTGTTCTTTTAGGACTCGGCCGATGTCTTGGATTATTTCTCCGCTTCTCCCTATTACGAGTCCAGGTTTGGTGGTTGAAATGACTATCTTTTCTCCTATTGGTGTTCTTTCTATCTTGACTTCGCTGACTTTTCCTTTTCCAAGTTTCTTTCTTATGAATTCTTTGATCTCGAATTCCTGTTTCTTTTCTTCAACAAATTTCTTTTCTATCATTTTGATATATGTTTATTTATATGGTTATAATTTATTTATGCGCACCTTGGTTTGTATCTTGGTGCTTTTGTTTTTGGGAATGTGCTGTTGGTTGTTTATTCTCTTTGGTCTTATTTGGGTTTGTTTTTTCTCTGACTTCTATGTATATGTTTGCTCTCTTGAATCTTTTTCTTCCATAACCCATTCTTGTGCCTCGAACGGGGCTTGATGCCTTGTCTGCTTTTGCAATCACGATTTTTATCTTTTCGGTGTCAAGGTTGTTTGTTTTTGCATTGGATATAACACTTTTTAAGAGCTTTATGAAATACTGTGCTGTTTTAATAGGGTATCTGCCTCGAGCATATCCTTTCTTGAATCCTTTTCTGTGGGGTGTTTCTCCTTTAAATGGAATAGCTATCTGAAGTTTCGCTACTCGTTCTAAGTCTTTTATTACCTGTGAAGGATTTTTATTTTTTATGAATCTGCACACGGCCATCGAAGTCTTTGTTGATAGTGGAAGGTCTGAACCATAGACATAGGCCAATTCTTTCTTGATTTTCTTTTCTGGTTTGATTTCTTTCTTCTCTTCGGCTTTTACTGGCTTTTGAGTTTGGGTTGTTTCAGTCTTTTCTTGTTTTATCTCTTGTTTGATTTCTTTCTTCTCTTCTGGATTTTTAACTTGTGGTTTGTCCTTCTTGAGAGTAGGGTTAAATTTTTCTTTTCCGCTTGAAAATCCCTGTTCTGCTACTTGTCTTTCCATTTTATGCTTATTTGACTGACAAGAAAGATGAACTTCTTGTTGCTCCGATACCTGGTGCGCTGTGTTCGACTTTTCTTCTAGTCATAACGAATTCGCCGAACCTATGTCCCAGGGTCTCGTCATTTAATTTAATTGGTATGAATTCTTTACCGTTATGAATACTAATCTCCCATCCTATCATCTTTGGAACTATTATCATCTCTCTTTCTTGTGTCCGGATTGGTTTGTTTTTTGCCAATCTTTTTTCACATCTCTTCAAGAATTTCTCTATTTTCTCGGCTTGTCTCAGTACAGATCTTCGTTCTCTTGCAGTCAAGAGCTTTGCGAATTCTCTTATATCCAGGGCCTTGAGTTCTTCTATCTTCTTGCCTTTGAAATTAAATTCTTTTAATGCCATTTTATTTTTATTTAAATTTAGTTCCCATTTCTTTTATTGCATTTTCAGTATATATTGCCAGTTTTCCTGGCTTGCCATTCAATGAGAGGTCATGTACATTTATCTGTGCGACTTTAAGGTGATTTATTAAGTTTGATAATCTGCTTTTTTCTTTATCGCCGATTATCAAGACTGCTTTTCTTGTATTCTTATATCTTCTTCCTCTTACTTTTCCCTTACCGGGTCTTACTTTCCTTTCTTTCATGATCTCAATTTTGTTTGATTTCATTTCTTTCATAAATTCTTTTGGTTTATCTAGCAAGGATGATTTGATTATTATTGGGAAGGAATAATTCATTGGTTTTGTGTAGTTCTTTTTTATTATCTCTTGTGAGGCTGTTGCAGCTATGCAGGATCTTATCGCGATTATCTTCTCTTTCTTGTTTATAACTCGCTGTCTCCTCAATAACTTTGGAGGGTGGGCAGCACGTCCTTTGACTGTTTCTGGAGTGAAGGTTCCTACCCAGTAAAATTGGTCCCCCCTTCTCCATAGGGCTTTTCTTGGTACTCTTGAAATTCCTTTTCCATAGAGTGTCTTGAATTTTCTTCTAGTGTGACTTTGTTTACCTGTTGAAGATTGTTTACCTGCAATAGGGTAGACTGTGTATCTTTGTTTCTTGAACATCGCAAGATAGACCTTATCCACTATGTCTTTTCGGATTTGGGATGAAAAAACAGGGGGAAGTTCTATTTGTTCTTGTGTGTTTAGTATTTTTGCTTTCATTTTTATTTCCTCTTTCCAGTTCTGCTTGGCCTAATTAGTCCGACCTTCTTTCCTGGAGGCGCATTTCTCTTTGCAATCTTTGATTTAATTCTTTTTCCTCTTCCTGAACCGAATGGATGATCAATTGCGTTAACTTTGACTGCAGAGGTTCTTGGCCAGACTCTGGCTCCTCTTGCTCCTTGCATATAGAACATCTTTCCAGCAGTCATTATTGGGCGCTCTTTTCTTGAACCAGCAGCGACAATACCTACGGTTGCTCTGCATTTTGGATCAAGGGCTTTTTCTTGTTTTGATGGAAGTTCTACAGTGATAAGTTTGTCTTTTTTTATTATTCTTGCTGAAATCCCCGAAGTTCTTACTAGTTTTCCACTTGAACCTGGGAATGTTTCTAGGTTAAATATCTCTGTACCTAGGGGCATTGATTCTAGAGGGAGGATGTTTCCAGGCTTCACTGGTGCGTTTTTTCCTATCTCTATCTCTTGTCCTTGAACAATATTATTTGCGGCTATATTGAAGAAAAGTTTTTTTCCTACCTTTATTTTTGCGACAGGGGCTGAGTAGCATATAACATTCATCAGTTTTTGGACAACGCCTTTTCCTTCGGTCTTAAGTTCAGGGTATTTTGCTGAGATTGCATAGGCTTGTTTTGTGGCCCTATATCTCATGCTGCCGTGTCCTCGTGCCTGTTGTATGATTGTCTTTCCCATTTTAGATTATTCCTAGTTTAGTTGCAATATCTATTGCCGGGGTCTTTGGATCCAGCTTTATGAATGCGATTTTTTTATTTTTTAAGATGTGAGTATTGATTGAGACGACCTTTGATTTGAACATACTCTCTAGCTCTTTTTTTATGTCTGCTTTTTTTGCTTTCCTGTTCACATAGAATGCAATCTTATTTTCTAGTTCAATCATCTTGACTATCTTCTCGGTGGTTATTGGTTCTATCAGTATTGACATTTTTTAATTCAAAATCTTTACGATTTCATAGTTCTTTTTAAGTGTTTTTTTAGTTTCTCTTAGGGGATTTGTAAGAATAACTTGTCTTTTTGAAGGACCTTGGATTGAACCAAGGATGACGATATAATTTGTCTTGATTTTTCCATAGTTCTTGAATTCGAGAGGAAGTTTTGATGCTGGGCCAAGGTCGATTATTTTCTGGTTGTAGTGTGTTCTTTTGAAGAACCCCATCTGGCCTGCCATTGGTGCGTGAAATGTGACTCTTGAAGGATGCCAGGGCGATAGGTTTCCAGGTCTTCTAACTCCTTTTTCAGATTTATGTGCTTTTAGGGCTATTCCATGTCTATGGACTGGGCCGCAAAGGCCATATCCTTTTGTGACTCCTCGAATATCTACAAGATGATTTGATGTGAAAAAGTCTGAAAGATTCATTTCCTTGCCAAGATAATTCTTTGCAAATTCTAATTTCTCTTGCAAGGTTCCGGATAATCCTATCTCGATTAGGTCTGGTGTTTTCTTCTTCTCTGTTTTTTTGACTTGAGTATAGACTATCAATCTTATGCTATCGTAGTTGTGAAGGTTCTTTTCTATTTCTGCTAGACTTGACTTTGTCTTTGGAATCTTGATTAGGTGTTTAAGTTCTTTATCTAGGTTATCTGCTAGAACTTCAGTAGAAATTTGGTTATTTTTGTAAAAACGGACTGATAAAATTTTAAGAGAAGGAGATTCAAGAACTGTGACAGGAAGAATAATTTGTTTACCCTTTGTCATGGAATCTGGGGTAAGGTCATTGGCAAGGACTCGGGCATTGCTTACTTTATATGCGATGAATCCTAAAATGCCTTTCTTTTCAGAATATTTTTGCTCTAAAGGTTGCCAGTTTACTCTAGGTAGTATTTTAGATGTTCTTTTTCTTGGCCAGTATTGTAAACTGCTGGCTCTTGGTTTGTGTATCTTTCCCATTCGTTACTTTACTTTTATGACTAATATTTAATTCTTTCATTCTACTACCGTGTTAACCCGATAAGTCTGAGAAAAGTAGGTTTTTAAAGGTTTTGAAAGCCAGAATATAATTTCTTGAATATCCGAACTTCTTTATGAAAAAATTTTGTGAGTTTCTTTTCACAATTGCTTATTTGTGTCCATTCGAAGTTTGTGTGTTCTTTACTGAGTCTTATAATTTCGTTATCACTTGTGGTGCAAAGAAAGACAATCATGGTTATGACCTGTCCGTCGCTTCGTTCAAAGTGCCTTACACTAAGGGGGTTGTGGACCTGGATTTGCATGCCTGTTTCTTCTCTTATCTCTCTCATAAGTCCTAGGAAGGGATCTTCTCCTAGCTCAAGTCTTCCTCCGGGAAGTTCCCAGACACTTGGGCTTTGAACATCTTTTTTAGATCTTTTTACGATAAAGAGCTTGTTGTCCTTGACAATGAATGCTTTAACAGCGATTCTAAAATTAACTACGACAATGTCTTTCTTGGGCATTTTTGAATATTTTGGAAGAGATGATTGATTAAAAAGGATTATTGTATTATAGAATATATTCTGTTTAATTAAGTTTAAGCTTCAAGATCTTTCTCTTTTATAACGTCTTTTTTGTCTATGGTGAGTTTTCTCTGGATTTTGCCTTTTCGTTTTGATAAAATCCTGAGTTTTTCAAAATCTTTCTCGCCTTTTGGAATCAAGATATCTGTTATAAAAAAAGTGTGGACTGCTAGGGCCTTCTTGAATTCAGGCATATCAAAGCAGAATTCGTTCTTGATTTGAGGCCAGTATTTTTTATCGAGTTCGAGTTGACAGAACTTATCATCTATCTTCAAGTCTCCTGACTTGCCTGGTTTTGGAAGTTTCTTTTTTGATTTCATTAGTATGCCTGGGCCTTCGATATCTAAGAGCAAGCAGTAGGTCAATGGGTTTTGCAGAACTTTTTTAATTACGTTTGAATCCATTGTGTCATTAAGGTCGTATTGGACCATACGCGTTTTCTTCTTTGCATCGTACTTATCGAGTTCTGGAAGTTTTTCTTTTGCTAAGATTATTCCGGAGCATTTTAGATTTTGTGCTAGGTTTGCGCAGAATTCAACCATCTCTGTTGCGAGCTCGTAACTTGTTCCAACTTTTATCTTTTCAGGTTGTTTTGTTATTTTTGTGACTGCTCTTCCCAAATAAGTTCCTTTGCCGAACCTGACAAATTGTTTGTGTACAGACTCGTCAATCTTGTTTTCAAAAATCTTTTTTATGAACATCTTTTATTTTTGCCTCTTTGATTAGTATTTAGTGAAAGTTGCTTTTTAAGGTTTATGGAAAACAAATTGATAAGAAGGAATGGGCCCAACTGGAATCGAACCAGCGATCTTCTCCGTGTAAGGGAGACGTTGTACCATTGAACCATGGGCCCTCGATTAAAAGATAATTGAAAGATTTAAAAAGCTTCTCATGTAATATTAATTATGGCCGAGAGTAAGAAAGATAAAAATGAGAAGGATTTGGAAGAGAATTCTATGGATGCCGAGAAAGAGACATATGAGAAAATGAAGGATATGGCTCAAGAGATTCCAGATGATGTCAAAAAAGAAATTGATAAATTAAGAGAGAAATTAAAAGAATTCAAGAAAGATTTAATAAAGAAATTTAGTTATATTGAAGCAATTGGAATTCTGCCGCCGCAAGCAGCACAAATTATCGAGGAAGAGGAAGAAGTTGTCCGAGAGAAAGACGAGAAGGTAGTTCATGTCATGGTTGTTGTTCCAGAAGATAAATTCAAAGAAATTGGTAAGGTTAAGGAAGAGGCCATAAGATTAGTTAAGGACTTGAAGCCAAAAGTATGGTTACATATCAAAACCCCGGTTGATATCTGGGAGATGTGTTTTGATGGAAAATATGCTCTAGTCGAGGCTCTTGCTATGTCTTTTCCATTGCACGATGAGGGAATCCTTGGCGCATTAAGAGTAGCTTCTATTCACAAATCACTTGTATTAAGGAAGTTTGAGAAATATGTTGTCAGCTATGTTATTGCTGGGTCATTGGTTAGGGGAACTGCACAAAAAACAAGTGATATTGATATTTATGTTGTTATTGATGATACTGATGTCAAGAGGATGTCAAGATTTGAGTTGAAAGAGAAGCTAAGAACCATCATCTGGAGTTATATTGGCGAGGCAGAAGATCTTGCCGGTGTTAAGAATAAATTAAGCCCCCAAATCTACATTCTAACTGAATTCTGGGAATCTGTCAAAGATGCACATCCAGTTATCTTTACTTTCATCAGAGATGGTGTTCCATTATATGACCGAGGTGCGTTTATGCCTTGGAAATTGCTTTTGAAGATGGGAAAAATTAAACCAAGTCCGGAGGCTATTGATATGTTTATGTCTCTTGGAGAGAAGATGTCTGAGAATGTAAGGATGAGACTCAATGAGATTCTAGCCCAGGATATATTCTGGGGAGTTGTGACTCCAAGCCAGGCTGTTTTGATGTTATATGGCTTAGCTCCGCCAACACCTAAAGAGATAATGGAAGGAGAGTTCAGGAAGATTTTTGTTGAAAAAGAAAAATTGCTTGAGCCAAAGTACGCAGATATACTTGAAAAAATTGTTAAAATCTATAAAAAATACGAACATGATCCAAAGATAGTCATTCCTGGAAAAGATATTGATGAGATGCTCAAAGAGTCTACTGATTTTACAAAAAGATTAAAGGAATTGATGAAACAGGTTGAACAGAAGATGGCTGAAAAAGAAGTTTCTGCAATCTACAATTCAACTTTCGAGTTGCTTGAAAAAGTGGTTGGAAAGTGTTCTGAAACAACGGCTTGCACAAAGCTAAGCAAAGAGTATATTGGTAAGGGCCTATTGCCTTCTAAATTATTGCACTTGCTTGAAGAAATATTTGAGATAAACAAGAAATATAAGAAAGGAAATGTGAATAAGCAGGATATTGCTTCAATGAAAAAAGCATCTTATGATATAACAAGCACTTTGATTGAGTATCTCCAGAGAAAGGAAATATTTGAGAATGAGAAGAAAAAGATATACTTATCTTATAAGGTCCAGGAAAAAGGCAAGGACTTTTTCAAGAAAGCAGAGCTTTATGTCTTCAAGGATGCGATTTTCATTATTCCAGATATAACCCAAGATATCATAAAGAGAATTGATAAGGGTAGAGTTCTTGAGGCAAATAGGGAAGAGCTTAAGAAACATCTAGAAAAAGTAGGCGGAGAGAAGAAGATGGATCAGGCTTTGTTCTCTGTGTTAAAGAAGATGATTGGAGAATTCGAGATAATTATTGTTTAATTGTAAGGGGTTCTTTTAGGGGTGTTTGCGCTTTAGGGAGTATTATTGCGCTTTGTATAAGAA
>Ga0268276_1001230_pt1 | contig 26147 bp, 20 predicted proteins | sample saktaG_4_FD_190145 | JGI IMG/M metagenome (GOLD analysis project Ga0268276, IMG submission 190145) | Saline water microbial communities from Sakinaw Lake, British Columbia, Canada - sak_2010_1_5_45m | ecosystem: Environmental > Aquatic > Non-marine Saline and Alkaline > Saline ... | reverse complement strand
GGATGTCGAACCAGGAGACCGAGGACGAGAACTGGGCCGAGCACCAGGGTGAGAGGCTGTATGGCAAGATCAAGGCCACAGGCAGCGATGCCTCGGAGAAGGTCTGGTTCCGGATGTGGTATGAGCCGGAGCACTGGGACAAGGACGTGAACGCCAACAGTAGGTTCGATCGGAATCCGGTCACTGGGGAGCCAACTAGCATTGACGAGTGGTATCCGGCTGTGATGCAGGAGTTCACTTATATGCTAATGGAGTCCGATGTGATCGCGAGCGAACCGAAACCAACCGAGGGACAGGTCGGCACGGTCAGCTTCGTCTTCCCCGTAGGCATGAGGGCAACAGATCTATTCACTGGCACGGGAGACGTGGATATGGGCCCCTCTTCCGAGAATGCCTACGGATACGGCCTGACTAGCCTGGACGCCAACTTCGACGGAGTCCCGGACATCGTGCACGTAGAAAGCGAGCTTACCCTCTTCAAGGAGACCGACATCGCCGCCGACTTCGATGGGGACGGCCGGATAGATCCGTTGGATACAGACGGGGATCAACTGAGCGGGGACGAACTGGCAGTACTCCGCCTGGATGCTATGTCTGTGCCGCTGACGCCAACTTCAGAGAGTTACATCCAATTCCTGGACCATCTGGTAAGGTTGGACTCTGTGTATCATTATGGCGCTGTGGTGGAGATTTTCTATACAGGAGACCTGGTACCCAAATCCCTGGGTCTGCAACTCTTGGGCGTAGGGGACATGGCTTTGGCCGGTGGTTCAGGCCCGCCGCAGTTCATCGAAGCGGTGGGCAACGACGGGACCGGAACCAATATGTGCAACTTCCCCACGGGGCCCTTCTTCGTCTATCTCCAAACCGTTGACCCGGATGACCCAGTTCAGAAAACCGCCACGCTCATGGTGGGCCGCGCCTTGGGTGCCACCTGGAGCGGCATGGAGGATCCAGCGACTGGCTGGGTAGACAGACGGCCTGGGGATCCCTGGTTCCTGAAGCGGTTCTACGTTGACGGCCACGAGTACAACGTGGTGGCCATCAATACGGAGGGATCCAGTTCACCCTATGGCTATGATTGCGATTTGGATGACGACAACGATGGCAGCATTGACGTAGATCCCGGCGCAGATGATACCAAGTTCAAGTTCATTACGATCAGAACTCCCGTGCCCAAAGTGCCGGTCACCATTGAGCAGCACTCGGTGAACCTGCAGGACTATGATGTTGAGGATTGGCTATCGGTGATGCCGCCCTATAACTACGAACACTACATCATTGAGGATGTTCAGGCCATCACTGCCTTCGATACAAGCGAGGTAGGAGTTGAGTACCTCGGTAAGCTGGTGGGGCCAGTACCGCCTATCTTGCAAGCAAATGGCCCCGTCCCCTACGGGGGCATCTATCCCGATCATGCTGTGGGTCCCTACAATGACCAGGACGAGATGTACCTCACCTACGTCAGAGAGACTGAGAATCCACAGTTCCTGGGCGAACTGAAGGAGAAGTACGCCGATATGGGCATGATCACCGACACGATTCGCCCAGAATTCTGGTATGTTGAGCAGTGGCGGACCTTGCCCTCGGAGTACACGGAGTTCGTGCTGCCCGACATCCGCGAGGCCATCACCGGGGTAGACGACCCAGACCTGTACCTGCTAACCAGCGCCTTCACTGCGCCGCAGGCCGAGTACCTGTACTGGATCCAGGATGTGGCCTCACCTCTGTGGTATAATCTGTCTTCAGGTTTCGCCCATCTTGAGGGAGAAGACACCATCACAGCAGAGCTACCTGGCTGGGAACCCCGGGTCAAGTTATGGTTCAATCCGGCCGTAGGGGGAAAGAAGTATAAGAATGATACGGGCTTGAGGATCTACGGCTTTGAAAACGAAGGTGCTGGCACGTCCTTCATTACGGATACAGCCGCAATCACCTATCCCGTGGAGATTATGCCCTACACCGACTCCTGGGCTCCCTTCAACCCCCAATTTCCCGAGGCACCCCGCAAGGACTCCCTGACCTTTAATCCAGCCTATATGTCCGAGTCTTCTGAAAGTATCGAATCGCTGAGAACTCTGTACTACAAAATATCCATCGAGGAGCACGACGCTCGGGAGAAGGTGTTCTTCAGGATGTGGTACGAACCGGAGTATCTGGACTCAATTCTGGTCGGTGAGGTGTGTACTCCCACCAGCCACATCACGATTACCCAAGCCTATACCATGCCCGCGGTGATGCAAGAGTTCACCTACATGTTCCTGGACACTCAAGACTTGCCCAGCCATGGGCAGCCGAAAACGAGCCGACTAGCATTCCCCATCGGCACAACGGCCGACGAATTGCCAGCCCCGGTGGGCGGATCATTACCCCCTGGCAAATTACCTAGTTTCGGTTACGGCCTGACCACCTTCGATGCGGACTTCGATGGCGTCCATGACGTCGTTACCATCCACAGCGAGGAAACCATCTCCGAGACTCTGGGAATAGGGGTGGACTTCGATGGAAATGGCTCCATTGACCAGCTTGATAAGGATGGCCTGCAGTTAAGCGGGGACGAATTGGTGGTCTTCACTGTGGAGAACATCGTCCTGGGCGAGGGCGAGAGCGCCATGCTTCTGGATCACATGGTTACCTTGAACAACGTGACAGCCAACGATGCGAGCTTCAAAGTGTGGTACACAGGCGGAGGATTGCATGGGGGGCCGCCTTACTCATTACACCCAGATGACGAGGGAGCGGCAACCCTGGAGCTGAAAGAGTTGGCACTGATCTACAAGGGTGTGGTCGATGAACTAAGTCAGGGTGAAACCAACCTCGGCTGGCCGAGTGGCTGGCCGGATGCGGGGCCCTGGTTCGTCTATCTGAAGACTACAAACACAACCGAGCAGACAGCCGTGGTGACCATTGGCCGCGCCCTGGGAGCCACCCATTCGGCGATATTCGACGGCGCAGGGGTCCATGACCATGCGAAGGGTGATCCCTGGTGGCTGAAGCGGTTCTTCGTGGACGGCCACGAGTACAACGTAGTGGCCATCAAGACTATCCCAGCCGATTTGGTGAACCCAGGTGACGAAAACTACGAGTTTAAGTACATCACTATCAGAACACCAGTGCCCAAGGTCAACTTCGTCAACGCGAAGGACTCTCAGAAGCTGGAGGGCTACTACCTGGGCACGGTTCTCGGTGAAGATACCAGCATCATCTCGGTCATGCCGCCTTTCAATTTCCGCCACACGCGGTTGGAGGACATCCAGAAGCTCGAAGAGGGCCAGTTCGCTAATCTCAGCTTCTATGAGAGCGACTGCATGGGGGACCTGGAAGGCAACGTTGATTCCCTCCAGATTCAGATCGTGGATGAGAACCAGGAGGAACAATTCTTCGGGGAGCTCAAGGAGAAGTACTGGGAAGAGGGTGTGAACGAAATGTGGAGTACCGAGCAGTTCCACACTCTGCCTTACACATACACCGACCTGAAGCTGCCGGCCGATCAGTTGTACCTGTTGACCAGCGACTGGGAGTCAGATGAGAGCTGGGTGCACTACTATGCTTGCCATCCGATTAGCGATACCCAGAATGCACTGAGCGATCTGAGCGGCGGTGTTATCACTGAGACTAATGCGACCATCACTTTTACTACCGGCATAACCAACACTTACTACACTGGGCCGCTTCGGGTGAAGTTCTGGTACGACCCGGAGGACGACGAGGACATCTACGTGAACACCTGGGAGAAGTGCGCAGCCACTGCCTCCAGCAACTCACCAGTGTGTGAGGGGGGGACCATCGAGTTGTACGGTGGGCCTGATAGCATGGCCAGTTACAGTTGGACGGGGCCTAATGGGTTCACTAGCAGCTTACAATCACCGACTATCCCCAATGCCACTACGGCTATGGTCGGAACCTATAGCCTGACGGTAACCGAGGGTGCTTGCACCAGCGATCCGGCCACCACTGCTGTAACCGTGGACACCAAGCCAGTAGCCACTGCTTCCAGCAACTCTCCAGTGTGTGAGGGGGCGACCATCGGGTTGTACGGTGGGCCTGTCGGCATGGATAGCTATAGTTGGACGGGACCTGATGGTTGGACGAGCAGTGCTCAGAATCCGACTCGTCCTAATGCCACCACAGCCATGGCCGGAACCTATACCCTGACGGTGACCAATGGTGCTTGCATCAGCGATCCGGTGAGCACCGTCGTCACCGTCAATGCCGAGCCAGTAGCCACTGCCTCCAGCAACTCCCCGGTGTGTGAGGGGGCGACCATCGAGTTGTACGGTGGGCCTGGCAGCATGGCCAGTTACAGTTGGACGGGGCCTGGTGGTTGGACGAGCGGTGTTCAGAACCCGACTCGTTCTAGTGCTACGACAGCCATGGCTGGGACCTATAGCCTGACGGTAACCGACAGCAATGGCTGCACGGATACGGCAAGTACCTATGTCTCGGTCAATGTCAAGCCAGTAGCTACTGCTTCCAGCAACTCCCCGGTGTGTGAGGGGGCGACCATTGTGTTGTACGGTGGGCCTGGCGGCATGGCGAGTTACAGTTGGACGGGGCCTGGTGGTTGGACGAGTAGTGTTCAGAATCCGACTCGTCCTAATGCCACCACAGCCATGGCTGGGACCTATAGCCTGACGGTAACCAACAGCAACGGCTGCACGGATACGGCGAGCGCCATTGTGACGGTCAATGCCGAGCCAGTAGCCAGTGCCACCAGCAACTCCCCGGTGTGTGCAGGGGAGACCATCGAGTTGTACGGTGGGCCTGGCGGCATGGCCAGCTACAGTTGGACGGGGCCTGGCGGTTGGACGAGTAGTGTTCAGAGTCCGACTCGTCCTGGTGCTACCACAGCCATGGCTGGGACCTATAGCCTGACGGTAACCGACAGCAATGGCTGCACGGATACGGCTACCACCTATGTGACGGTTGGAACCCAGCCCACTGCCACTGCCTCCAGCAACTCCCCGGTGTGTGAGGGAGAGACCATTGTGTTGTACGGTGGGCCTGGCGGTATGGATAGCTACAGTTGGACGGGGCCTGGTGGTTGGACGAGCAGTGTTCAGAATCCGACTCGTTCTGGTGCTACCACGGCTATGGCCGGAACCTATAGCCTGACGGTGGCCAATGATGGCTGCACGGATACGGACACGACCATTGTGACGGTCAATGCCAGGCCAGTAGCTACTGCTTCCAGCAACTCCCCGGTGTGTGAGGGGGCAACCATCCAGTTGTACGGTGGGCCTTCTGGCATGGCCAGTTACAGTTGGACAGGGCCTGGTGGTTGGACGAGCAGTGCTCAGAATCCGACTCGTCCTAATGCCACCACAGCCATGGCTGGGACCTATACCTTAGAGGTAACCGACAGCAATGGCTGCACGGATACGGCGAGCGCCATTGTGACGGTCACTGCCGAGCCGGTGGCCAGCGCTTCCAGCAACTCCCCGGTGTGTGAGGGGGCGACCATCGAGTTATCCGGTGGGCCTGTCGGCATGGCCAGCTACAGTTGGACGGGGCCTGGTGGTTGGACGAGCAGTGTTCAGAACCCGACTCGTTCTAGTGCTACCACAGCCATGGCTGGGACCTATAGCCTGACGGTAACCAACAGCAACGGCTGCACGGATACGGCAAGTACCTATGTCTCGATCAATGTCAAGCCAGTAGCTACTGCTTCCAGCAACTCCCCGGTGTGTGAGGGGGCGACCATTGTGTTGTACGGTGGGCCTGGCGGCATGGCGAGTTACAGTTGGACGGGGCCTGGTGGTTGGACGAGTGGTGTTCAGAATCCGACTCGTTCTAGTGCTACCACAGCCATGGCTGGGACCTACACCTTAGAGGTAACCAACAGCAATGGTTGCACGGATACGGCAAGTACCTATGTCTCGGTCAATGTCAAGCCAGTAGCCAGTGCCACCAGCAACTCCCCGGTGTGTGCGGGGGAGACCATCGAGTTGTACGGTGGGCCTGGCGGCATGGCGAGCTACAGTTGGACGGGGCCTGGTGGTTGGACGAGTAGTGTTCAGAGTCCGACTCGTCCTGGTGCTACCACAGCCATGGCTGGGACCTATAGCCTGACGGTAACCGACAGCAATGGTTGCACGGATACGGCTACCACCTATGTGACGGTTGGAACCCAGCCCACTGCCAGTGCCTCCAGCAACTCCCCGGTGTGTGAGGGGGCGACCATTGTGTTGTACGGTGGGCCTGGCGGCATGGATAGCTACAGTTGGACGGGGCCTGGTGGTTGGACGAGCAGTGCTCAGAATCCGACTCGTTCTAGTGCTACCACGGCTATGGCCGGAACCTATAGCCTGACGGTGGCCAAGGACGGCTGTACGGACACGGCGAGCACCATTGTGACGGTCAATGCCAGGCCGGTGGCCAGTGCCTCCAGCAACTCCCCGGTGTATGAGGGAGAGACCATCCAGTTGTACGGTGGGCCTTCTGGCATGGCCAGCTACAATTGGACGGGGCCTGGCGGTTGGACGAGCAGTGTTCAGAATCCGACTCGTTCTGGTGCCACCACAGCCATGGCTGGGACCTATAGCCTGACGGTAACCGACAGCAACGGCTGCACGGATACGGCCACCACCTATGTGACGGTAACTGAGCCTAGCGAACGTAAGGTTTACCTCCCTCTGGTTGCCAAAAACTATCCACCCTGCTACGCCACTGCCTCCAGCAACTCCCCGGTGTGTGAGGGGGCGACCATCGAGTTGTACTGCTGGTCTACTGGCATGGCCAGCTACAGTTGGACGGGGCCTGGTGGTTGGACGAGCAGTGCTCAGAATCCGACTCGCCCTGGTGCTACCACGGCCATGGCTGGGACCTATAGCCTGACGGTGACTAAGTATGATTGTACGGACACGGCCACCACCTATGTGACGGTCAACGCCAAGCCCGCAGCCACTGCTTCTAGCAACTCGCCAGTCAATGTGGGAGGGACCATCCAGTTGTACGGTGGGCCTGGTGGCATGGCCAGTTACAGTTGGACGGGGCCTGGCGGTTGGACGAGCAGTGTTCAGCATCCGACTCGTTCTGGTGCTACCACAGCCATGGCTGGGACCTATAGCCTGACGGTAACCGACAGCAACGGCTGCACAGATACGGCTAATGCTGTGGTTGTCGTCAACACCCCGCCACCTCCCTGTGAAGAGAAGGTTTGCAACGGCGGCTTTGAAACGACTGAGTGCTGGACAATCTCGCCTACCCCGCGCCCAGCAGCCTACTCTTCGGTTATGTTTAGGACAGGTTCCTGGTCCATGCGCCTGGGAATCACCAGCCAGAGCGATGCCTACAGTTGGTCCTCCATCCGCCAGCAGGTGACTATTCCTGGGAACGCAGCGAGCGCTACCCTGTCGTTCTGGTACTATCCCATCTGCCAGGATTCCATCCTATACGATTGGCAAGAGGTGATCATCTATGACGCCTCGTTCACTACCGAACTAGCCTGGGCGATGCCGAAAGTCTGCTCTAACAGCCAAACCTGGACGCACCACACCTTCGACTTGATGCCCTACAAGGGACAGACGATCACACTGTACTTCAATGTCAAGAACGATGGACAGGGTAATCTCAAGACAGCCATGTACGTGGATGATGTATCGGTACAGGTATGCTATTGATCGGTTTTCGGGCTGGATGCTAATACGACAACGAGATTTCGGATAGGAACACTTCGGAAGTCTGAGGGGTATCAGCATGGCAGAAGTAACGGGGTTGACGGCCGAGATGTACCGCGCCGTGGTGACTATTGTAGATGAGCGGGTAGAGGAAATACGGGTTACTCGCCAGGACTTCAATGAGCTCAAAGGTGCTGTGCAAGAGCTGGCTCAGGCCCAGGCTCGCGCCGAGCAGCGGATGGGTGGGCTGGAGCGGGCGATGCTAGAGTTGGCCCAGGCCCAGGTGCGCACCGAGCAGCGGGTGGAGGAACTGGCCCAGGCCCAGGTGCGCACTGAGCAACGGGTAGAAGAGTTGGCTCAGGCCCAGGCTCGCACGGAGCAGCAGATAGAGAAACTGGTTGAGGCCCAGCAGAACCTGGCCCAGCAAGTTGGCGGCTTGAGCAACAACATCGGCTATGGATTGGAGGACATCGCTAAGATCGTGCTGCCCGGCTATCTGCAGCGCCACTTCGGAATAGTTCTGGAGGGTGTGCTGGGCGAAGAGTTGGACCGCCATTTCTTCCATATTGACGGCTCAGATGTAGAGATCAACCTCTACGGGGAGGGAGAGCGCGACGGCCAACGGGTGGTGGTGTTGGGCGAGGCCAAGTCGCGCATCTACAGGAGCGAGGTGGAGAAGTTTGCTTACAACCTGGCCGTGATAGACCATGTGCTGAAGGGAGAAGTGGTGCGGGTGATGTTTGGCTACTTCCTCCACCCCTCGGCCGAGGCAGCGGCCAGGGAGCGGGATATCTTACTGGTGGCTTCGTACCAGAGGTGAGGTCTACGTCGGGCCAGAGAAAAGGGAAGGGTCGCGAGCAGAGCGACCCTTCCCTTTTTGCTTGTAACGTGATATAATGGCCTGCAAACCGACGAGGAGGTAAAACAACTTGAGCACAGCTTACGTGTATGATCCCATCTATTTGGAACACAATCTCCCTGGCCATCCGGAGAGCAGGGAACGCCTCTTGCAGATCATGGGACTGCTGGAAAAGCAGGGGATGCTGGAGAGGTTGGTGGCTGTGGAGGCCACACCTGTTTCGCTGGAGCGCCTGGCCAGGAACCACAGCCAGCGCTACGTTGACACCGTGCGGCAGATGGCCGACAGGGGTGGCGGCCATCTGGACCTTGATACCTACGTGGGCTCGCGTTCCTACGACGCGGCGCTGATGGCCGCCGGGGGGCTGGTCAATGCTGTGGAAGCGGTGCTGGAAGGGGAGGTTGACAACGCCTTTGCCCTGGTCAGGCCGCCGGGCCACCATGCCCTGACGGCGCGAGGCATGGGCTTCTGTCTCTTCAACAACGTGGCCGTAGCCGCCCACTACGCTCTGGAGGAAAAAGGGCTGGAACGGGTGCTCGTCGCTGATTTCGACGTCCACCACGGCAACGGCACCCAGGATGCTTTCTACGAAGGATCGTCTGTCCTCTACTTCTCCACCCATCAGTACCCCTACTATCCCGGCACGGGTGACTGGCGGGAGATCGGACGGGGAGAGGGAGAGGGCTACACGGCCAATGTCCCCCTGCCGGAGGGAGTGGGCGATGAGGGCTACGGGCGCATCTTCGACGAATTCCTTTATCCTTTGGCTGAGCGTTACCGCCCCCAGCTCATTCTGGTCTCGGCCGGCTACGACGCCCATTGGGCCGATCCCCTGGCTGCGATGCAGCTTTCGCTAACGGGCTACACCCATCTGGCGCGAACGCTGAAAGCGATGGCCGACGACCTCTGCCAGGGCAAGCTGGTCTTCACCCTGGAGGGAGGCTACAAGCTCGAGGTGCTGGCCTACGCTGTGCTGAACACCTTCCACGTGCTGCTGGGCGATGAAGAGATCCGTGACCCGCTTGGGCCTGCTCCTCGCTCGGAGCGGGATGTCGGCGATTTGGTTGATCAACTCAAGGGCCTGCACAGGTTGGTGTGAGGGGAGCTGCTGATTGACATTTTGGTCGAAAAGCGGCATAATTTGAGTGCCGAGAGTTCCTCCGAGCTCCCCCGAGTTCTTATGAGGCAAGGGAACTCAGGGGAACTCGGGGAGACTAAGCGGTCGAAACAGATTAAGGAGGACCCAGTGGAACGAACTCTAGTCATCGTCAAGCCCGATGGGGTGCAGCGGGGGCTGGCGGGGGAGATCATCAGCCGCTTTGAGCGTCGGGGGCTGCGCGTCGCGGCGCTGAAGCTGATGCAGATCTCGCTGGAGCTGGCCCAGCGGCACTACGCCGTCCATAAGGGCAAGCCCTTCTACGAGCCACTACTTCAGTACATCACCTCTGGCCCTGTGGTGGTGATGGTGTTGGAAGGGAGGGATGTCATCAAGACCGTCCGGCAAACGATGGGGGCCACCAACCCCGCCCAGGCTGCGCCGGGCACTATTCGCGCCGACCTCGCCCTGGAGACCGGGCGCAATCTGGTGCACGGCTCCGACTCGCCGGAGACCGCCGCTTATGAGATACCACTCTTCTTCGACGACGGTGAGATTCTTTCCTACCCCCGCGACACTGATCGCTGGGTTTTCGAGTGAAGATGTTTCTACACGGAGAGAAATTCAACTGTGAGGTGGCTGGAAAATATTAGATGCGCTCTCGCCATAGTGAGAGCGCATCTAATATCGCCTGGTCATCTTGTAAGGTTAGCTCTCCAGTGGATGACCTGGGTCGGGCACGCAGCAATCCACGGGGCATACCAGGGCGCACTGGGACTCATCGAAAAAGCCCACACACTCCGTGCACTTCTCGGGGTCAATCTCGTAGATCTCCTCCCCCTCGCTGATGGCCTCGTTAGGGCACTCCGGCTCACAGGCCCCGCACAGGATGCACTCGTCGGTGATCATGTAGGCCACGGTGTTCACCTCCTTCCTTTGCTTGATTGAAAGCCGGCCCGCGCTTATAAGGGCAACGGCTAAATTATACAAGGCTTGCCCAAATCAGGCAAGCGACAGATAATTTACAACGATATGGTGTTTTTGTCAAATCCTGCTTTACCGGGCCTTGTCTTTTTGGGCAAGCCGTGATAAAATAACCCGTGAGAATCATTGACAAGTATCCGCTTTAACGTGGGAGGCATATTATGACGGTGACGTCCTATTCAGAAGTGCTTAAGGCAGCCCGGCAATTGCCGCTTGAGGGTCAGGTAGAGGTAGCTGAGGCATTGCTTCGAAACTTACGCTTTGCCTTACGGAGTAAGCCCACCGTGAGTAGAGGAGAATTGGTCCCCTTGTCCAACATGAGCCTTCAGGAGTTGCGGGCGCTGGCTGAGGCGGTTGTGGCTCCCGATCACCAGCAGCAACTCAAGGCTTTGTTAGACAAGAACCGGCGTGGCGAGTTGTCTCCTGAAGAGCAAGAGGCCCTCGATGAACTGCTGACAGGGGTGGATCAGGTAGCCTTGCTGAAGGCAAGGGCGCGCTATACGATGAGTCTGTACAAGCATTACAGTGAACGGCAGGTACCCTGATGTCAATAGAATGTCCCAATGGTTGTCTTGTTTCCATAAAAACTGTTCGGGTGGAGCGGATTTTCTACCGCGCTGGTAGGCCGATCGTGATCCGTGATTTGGAAATATACGTTTGCCCTGAATGTGGTTGCGAGTCAATGCCGTTGGGGTCAGCTCGAATCGTTGAAAACGTACTCAATGGCCGAGTGGAACCGATCGGTCAGTTTTCCGCACCGCTGTTTCAATCTGCACAGCCGGCAATTTGAACTTTGGATTTTGCATATGGTATCTCGTGACCAACTAGACTTGCTCATCGTCATCGTCAACTATGACACTCGTGGCCTGTTGAGAGATTGCCTGGCTTCTGTCTACGAGAGCCGGGGCGATCTCAGTTGTCGGGTGTGCGTGGTGGATAACTGTTCCCGCGACGACAGTGCGGCCATGGTTCGCCAGGAGTTCCCACAGGTTCAGCTCATCTCCAGCTCCATCAACGGCGGATATGCCTACGCCAATAACCTGGGTCTCACGGCCTTCGGCTATCAGAACGCCCCTCTATCTCGCCACCCCTCGTCCCTCGTTCCCCGCTATGCCTTGCTGCTCAACGCTGATACCCTGCTTCCTCCCTCGGCCCTCCAGGAGATGCTGGACTTTATGGAGGCCCACCCTGAGGCAGGGGCGGCGGGGCCCAGGCTGGTCCGCGAGGATGGCAGCCTGGACCTGGCCTGCCGCCGTGGTTTCCCCACACCGAGCGCGTTCTTTTATCGCATGCTGGGCCTGAGCAAACTCTTCCCCAGAAGCCGCCGCTTCGGGCGCTACAACCTCACTTACCTCGATCCCGGCGAGTTGACGGAGGTGGACTCGGTGGTGGGGGCCTTCATGTTGGTGCGGGCCGCGGCCATCGGCCAGGTGGGGCTGCTGGATGAGAGTTTCTTCTTGTACGGCGAGGACCTCGATTGGGCCTATCGGATCAGAAAAGCTGGGTGGAAGATATATTACAATCCCCAGGTGACAGTGCTTCACGTTAAGGCAGCGTCCACCAGACACAGCCGTAGGGCCCGCTACGAGTTCTATCGCGCCATGGACATTTTCTATCGCAAGCATTACGCTGCCACGACCCCGTTTTGGCTTCACTGGCTGATCATCGTTGGCATCGTTTTGCAGGGGAGCCTGGCCATGTTAGGCGAGATCGTGAAGGGTTTACCCCGGACCAAGATTCCCGCCCTTCGACGGGCTCAGGATACTATGGAGGCGACGAGATGAAGCACAGGGCTAAACTGCTTTTCACCATCTCCCTGGTGGTGCTCGACGTTTCGGCCATTGCGTTGGCCTTTTACCTGGCTTACAGGTTGCGCCAGTGGATCAAATGGCCGACCCCTCCGCTTCACATTGGCCCTTTTCATAATTACGTGGGAACGATGATAGTCCAGGTCTTGGCTATGATAACGGTCTTTTTCTTCTACCGGCTGTATCATCGCCCCCGCGCCCTCTCCTCTATTGACGAATTCTACTCTCTCTTCGGCGCTGTTTCGGTCGGTACCATCTTGGCCATTGCCCTGAGCTCATTGACGTTCAAGAACAGCATTCTGGAGTTGGACTACTCACGGGGCATGGTTCTCTACGCCTGGCTGTTGACCATCGTCCTGGCTGGCATCGGGCGCTTTGCTCACGGTCGGGTGCAGCAGGCGCTGCAAGCCCGCGGCCTGGGCGGGGCCAGGGTGCTTATCGTGGGCAAGGGCGAGGTGGGCCAGATGATCCTGCAGAAGATCCTATACCTGCCGGGCCTGGGTTACGAAGTGATGGGGTTCGTAGATGGCGGCGACCCTTCGACGGCTCAACTGAGCCTTCGGGCCGAGCCTCAGGCCGAGGGCTCGCCGAAGTCAGTCTCTGGGCACCGCTTGGAGAATGTCATGGGACTCCCCGTTTTGGGCCGAACCGGCGATCTCCCTTCTCTCATTGATGAACATTCCATTGACGAAGTCATCATCGCCCTGCCCGAAGCTTCCCACGAGGAGATTTTGACCATTATCTCCCTTTGCGAACGGGGGAAAGTGAGTATCAAGGTTTATCCCGACGTCTTCCAGATCATGGCCGCCCAGGTCAGCATCGGCGACCTGGGTGGGCTGCCCCTCCTCACCGTCAGAGATGTCGCCCTCAGGGGTTGGAGGCTGACTCTGAAAAGGACGGTGGACTTGATCGGCAGCGCTGTCGGCCTGGTGGTGTTATCTCCTCTCATGATGCTGGTCGCCGCCCTGGTCAAGTTAGACTCGCGGGGGCCTGTCTTCTACGTCCAGGAGCGCATGGGGCTGGACGCCAATCCTTTTGGGATGATCAAGTTTCGTTCCATGCGGACGGACGCCGAGGCTGAGACGGGCCCCGTTTGGGCCACCGAGGACGATCCGCGCCGCACCCGGCTGGGGGCTTTCATCCGTCGTCTTTCCATTGACGAATGGCCCCAATTCATCAATGTCCTCCTGGGTGAGATGAGCCTGGTAGGCCCGCGACCTGAGCGCCCCATCTTCGTCGAGCAGTTCAAGCGCAGTATCCCCCGCTACATGGACAGGCATCGTGAGAAGGCCGGCCTCACCGGCTGGGCCCAGGTCAATGGCTTGCGGGGCGACACCTCCATCGCCGAAAGGACCAAGTACGATCTCTGGTACATTGAGAACTGGTCTCTTCTCCTGGATTTCAAGATCATCCTCAGGACCATCTTCAACACCTTCATCAGCAAGAACGCTTACTAAGTTTTATGAGGAGGCTGCGAGAGAGTGTGACCTGACGATGATAGGGCAGCTCGTCGCTGGCGATATCGTCCACAAAGAAATAGTGAAGAGAATTCAATAAGGAGGCACAACATGACCGATTCAGCACTACAAACTATGGGCCAACAGTTTGGCCGCCGTTCCTGGGCGGAACCCTGGAAGATCAAGATGGTGGAGCCGATCCGTCTGACCAGCCGGGAGGAGCGGGAGCGAGCTTTGAAAGAGGCAGGCTACAACTCCTTTCTGCTGCGCTCCGAGGACGTCTACATTGACCTGCTCACCGACAGCGGCACCAGCGCCATGAGCGACCGTCAGTGGGCCGGCATCATGATGGGCGACGAGGCCTACGCCGGCAGCAGGAATTTCTATCACCTGGAAGAGGCAGTGCAGACCTACTACGGCTATCGCCACGTAGTGCCCACTCATCAGGGCCGGGGCGCTGAGCATCTGATCAGCCAGACCGAAATCGAGTCCGGCCAGTATGTTCCCGGCAACATGTACTTCACCACCACCCGTCTGCACCAGGAGCTGGCTGGCGGCGCTTTCGTGGACGTGATCATTGACGAAGCCCACGACCCCAGCAGCCAGCATCCTTTCAAGGGGAATGTGGATCTGGACAAGCTGGAGTCATTGATCAAGCGAGTGGGCGCCGAAAAGATTGCCTACGTCAGCCTGGCAGGCACGGTGAACATGGCTGGGGGCCAGCCGGTGAGCATGGCCAACGTGCGCGCTCTGCGCGAGCTGTGCGACCGCTACGACATTCGCGTCTATCTGGACGCCACCCGCATGGTTGAGAACGCCTTCTTCATCCAGGAGCGGGAAGAGGGGTATGCGGACAAGTCCATTGCCACCATTTTGAAGGAATTCTGCAGCTATACCGATGCGGCCTGGATGAGCGCCAAGAAAGATAACCTGGTCAACATCGGCGGCTGGCTGGCGGTCAACGACTACGATCTGTTCGACAGGCTCCGCAACATGGTGGTGATCTACGAGGGTCTCCATACTTACGGCGGAATGGCCGGGCGCGACATGGAAGCCCTGGCCATCGGCATTACCGAAGCTGTGCAGGATGACCACGTGCGCTCCCGCGTGGGGCAGGTGCTCTACCTGGGCGACCTGCTGATCAACTGGGAGATCCCCATCGTGCGACCGGTGGGCGGTCACGGTATCTTCCTGGATGCCAAAGGCTTCTACCCCCACATCACTCAGGATCAATTCCCTGCCCAGGCCCTGACAGCTCAACTCTACCTGGATTCGGGGGTTCGTGGCATGGAACGGGGCATTGTCAGCGCGGGGCGGGATCCCAGGACCGGTGATCATCGTTATCCGGCCCTGGAGTTGACACGGCTGGCCATTCCCCGCCGGGTCTACACCCAGGCGCACATGGACGTGGTCGCTGAGGGCATCAAAGCGGCGTACGATGCCCGCGAGCAGGCGCGGGGCTTGAAGATGGTCTACGAGCCCAAGTACCTGCGTTTCTTCCAGGCACGCTTTGAACCCATCGCATGAGAGGTAGACAGAAATGACATCACCCAGGGTCGTACCAGATCGCTGCCCTCAGTGCGGCGCGTCTTTGCCGCCGGTGGATAGCGAACGGATCACCTGTGCCTATTGTGGCTCCTCCCTGATTCGCCAGGGGATTTCCACCGATGAGAGTCCCGTTGGGGCGTGGGGGATGCGCCTTAGAACCATCTCCTGCGTTGACCAGCAAGGTGTCGGCGTGGAGGCCTTTCGCATGCTCATCCCGGCGGATTGGGAGTTCGAGGGGGGCGTCCACTGGCTGATGAATAACCCGGGGAGGCCGGCCTTCATCGCCTTTCGGGCCTACAGCCCCCAGGGTGAGGAGGCGTTCGAGGCTCTCCCCAACATTCCCTGTTACTGGACCAACAACCCCATGGTCAAGATGATGTTCCCGATGGGCAGCCTGTACTACGGGAACGAGGTCAGGCCGCCAGCCTCGGCGCTCCAGGTATTGCAGGAGATCGTTGTCCCCCGCTACCGGGGCCAGATGCCTGGTTTGCAGATTACCTCTTCTCGTTCCGCTCGTCGGCGAGCCAACTCGATGGCCTCTCTGACATGTTCATGGCCCTCATCCGATCCTTTCGGCTGAATCCGCAATGGTACGCACGCTACATGCAGGTCAGTCAGTACCTGATCCAGAACCAGATCCAGCAGATTCGACACATCGGGCAAATCAGCCAGATCGTCAGCCAGACCAGCGACCAGATCAGCGACATGATCATGGACTCGTACAATCAGCGCCAGGAGACACTCGACCGGCTTTCCACCCAGTTTAGCCAGACGATCCGTGGCGTGGACGAATACCACGGTCCCTTTGAGGAGCGAGGCGTTGAGCTGCCGGGAGGATACGACCATGCCTGGTCAAATGCCCTGGGTGAGTACATCCTGACCGACGACCCAAGCTTCGATCCTAATATCGGCTCGAATTTGGACTGGCAGGCAATGGAGCGGCGGTAGTTCCCCAGATACCCCATCCTCACATAGGCGAAAGAAGCATCTTGCCCGCTGGCGCCGGTCGAGGTGAAGCAAGCGGGGTGGTTTGCCCTGAACTTGTCGAGGGATGTGCATTGGTGCAAACGCCGTATAATCAAGGCGAGTGATCAGGCTCTACAAGGGGGGCAATTGGATTACAAATTCGAGTGGGACCCTGCAAAAGAGAGGGCAAATATCCACGAACGCAAAGTGTCTTTTCGTAAAGCAGCGACCGTGTTTCGAGATCACAATCAACTTTCTATCTACGACGAAGAACATAGCGAATATGAAGATCGGTGGATAACGATGGGTGTTGATAGCAGTGGGGTCTTACGTGTCGTTGTGCATACATTTGAGCGAGCGGACGAAAACTTGTGCGAGATTCGTATCATTTCGGCACGAAAAGCCGCGAGCAGAGAGGCAAGACAGTATCGAGAGGGAAACCCATGAAAGCAGAGTATGATTTTTCTAAAGGTGAGCGCGGCAAGTTTTACGCTCCTGATGCCGAGTTTAGCTTCCCAGTTTACCTTGAACCGGATGTAGATGACTTCATGAGTCAACTAGCAGATGAACAAGAGGTTGACCTTCAGGAGTTGGTCAATGAATGGCTCAGGGTAAACATCAAGCTGATTCAGAGCGTAACAGTCAACCGGCTAGGCAAGACTGCGTAGGGGGTCCGTGTAAACTGGGTTCCGTCTAGCACTCGTTGGTGTGCCCTGAAGCTATCGTTGCATGTCGGTGAAAGCCCGACCAGGGCAAGGCCCAGGACGCCGCCCCGCATTTTTCGCCCACCGGCACCGGTCAAGGTGAAGAAAGCGGGGCGCTTTGCATTTGTGCAAACGCCGCCTTTGTGATACAATGTATGTACGTTAGCAGTACGAAGATGAGGAGATGGTTATGGCTAAGACCGCAGTTATTTCAGCAAGAATTGATCCCGAACTCAAACGTAATGCAGAGCAGGTATTTGGGGAGCTTGGGCTAACTGCTTCGCAAGCCATCATGTTGTTCTACAAGCAGGTTGATCTTCAGCGCGGGTTGCCTTTTAGCGTCAAGATTCCAAATGAAGTGACAAAGAAAGCGTTGGAGGACGCTAAGGCACGGCGCGATCTCGAAAGCTTTGACAGCATAGACGACCTCTATGAGGACCTGGGGATCTGATGAGAACAATCAGACGCACCTCGCAATTCAAGAAAGATGTTAGAGGCATGAAAAAGCGAGGTAGAGACTTGAGCAAGCTCAAAGAGGTTCTTGAGAAGATCATAGGGGGACAACAACTCGAAGCCAAATACCGTGATCATGTTCTTGTTGGACAATACTAAGGGTACACGCGAGTGCCACATTGAGCCAGATTGGCTTTTACTCTATGAGCTGGCGCAGAGCGAGGTTGTACTAATCAGAACTGGCACACATGCAGACTTGTTTGGGTAAGTACGCTCAAGGCAAGGCTCAGGACGCCGCCCCGCATTTCTCGCCCACCGGCACCGGTCGAGGTGAAGAAAGCGGGGCGCTTTGCCCTGAGCCTGCCGAAGGGTTGTGCGTTTGTGCAAAGGCCACTGTTGCGGTATAATCAGGGTGAGCCGCTACCCACGGCGGCGCTGATGAGGAGCCCGGTATGGGAAAACCGCACGCTGGGATACTTCGACAAGCTCGGCACAGGTCTGTGCGGGGGCTAAGGGAGCATGTGAAGAAAGGGAGTAATCAAATGGCTATGACGTTTGAGCAAGTGATAGAGACGATCAGGCAATTTCCGGCCGAGCAGCAAGAGATGCTCATTGATCTGATTCGTGGCTGGCGTACTGAAACTCGCCGCCGCGAAATTGCCCGCGATGCCCAGGAATCTTTAGTGGCCTTTCGCAGTGGAGAACTCGAGCCACAATCAGCACAGGCGGTAATCACTGAACTTCGGCAATCGTTGGAAGATCAAGAATGAGACGAGAGCTGGTTTTAACGCCAAAGTTCAAGCGGGCCTTTCGCAAGTTCGTTGGGCGCAATGCAAGGTTGCAGAAACGCATTGAGGATACCTTGATGCAGATGCAGGAGGACGTTTTTGCGGCATCACTGGGTACGCACAAGTTGAGTGGGACGCTTGAAGGCTTGCGCGCGTGTGGCTGTGGATACGATTGCCGGATTGTGTTTTCGATTGAACGGAGTCCCGCCGGTAGTGGCGAAGTCATCGTGTTGCTTGACATTGGTACGCACGACGAGGTGTATTAGGCGCATTACACTTCCGTTGCCACTTGCGGGCGGGAATCACAGCCGAGCGTCACGGGTTTCGGCGTGAGATCAGCCGCAATGGCAGAGCGTGGCATTGCTTGCCAGTGAATGTCCGACCAGGGCAAGGCCCAGGACACCGCCCCGCATTCTTCGCCCACCGGCACCGGTCGAGGTGAAGAAAGCGGGGCGTTTTGCATTTGTGCAAACGCCACCGTTGGGGTATAATCAGAGTAGGCCATCATCTACAGTGACGCTGGCCATCGCGTCGTGTAATTCATCGTTATCCGGGTAAGGTTGATCGAGATGAGGCGTTTTATTCGCCGTTGGTCCAGTGCATTTGCTAAGTGCCGGTTCTACTGGCGAATTCTCGCAGTATTCCGGCGAGGGCGTTTTTACGCTGGCAAGAGGGCCTTCGGCTTCAAATCCTCGGCGAGCGACACCTTCACCAGGCTTGGCATTCTTCTCACTCTCACTCGTGCTGCCATTCCTATGCTCTGTCTCGCGATTCTGTGCGTGGTCGCGTTGCTTGGCCTTACGCTGCTGGGAGATCGACTGTCTATGGTTTTTCAGTGGCCATCGTGGCTCACTTCATTATTCGAGGTCGTGGATCAAGACAATCAGACCGCTTATGATGGCTTTCTAATCGCTATTGTCACAGTGACCGGTGTTTTCTTGACGCTGTATTTTACTGGCATCAGCACTCTTGTTGAAACTCTCTATGCCAAGATGCCTGAGCGAATCCGCAACTTGCTAATTCAGGAAAGAGTTGGGAACGTATACGCTCGCTTTCTGATCTTTCTTGCCATCGTGTCAATGATCTTGCTTATAGTTGGAATGGTGGGAAGTCTTCGACCTAAAACAGCGATATTACTCATCGGATTCCTTGGTTTCATTTCCATTCAGTCTTTTGCGGCACTTGGTGAGCGTGCTTTCAAGTTCTCGGATCCAACAGTATTCATCAATACTCTTCTGTGGGAGCTAGGGCGGTGGAGTCATCAGGCTACCACCAAGGGTCACCTATGGAATGATCCCTCTTTTCAAGATCATTACAGACAACAAGCCTGCGAAGTTATCAGTGGAATAAGAGCATTAGCTGAGGTTTCTCACGAGGAAAGCCATTTGCAGCGGGAAGCTCTCTCAAACTTGCTAGCCGAGATACTGGTGTTCTTGCCAATCTATCTGAAAAGAAAACGCCACATCCCAAGCAATAGTCGTTGGTATAGATTCACTCCTCATCACAGAGAATGGTACTTATCTTCATACATTACAGTTGACATCGCAACAAGGACTCAAACAGGCATCCAACCGGAAATGAAACCGGATCCACACTGGGTCGAGGAGGAGTTGCTCAATGTTGAGGTCGAGAGCCTTGAGAAGTGCTTTAGGGACGGACGAACGACAGTGGCCCTTCGTATTATGACTGATATGGTCTCGCTCTTTGAGGCACTAGGCGCGGAGTGGGAGGTAGAGTATGGAAGCAATTTATTATCGAGAATCACGAAGAAGATCGAAAGTTCTCTGATTCAGGCGGAACCTATTGATGTTGCTGGTGATGGGGAAAGCAAGCAGGCTGTAGAAACATTAGCACTGCTGCCAATCAGCCTTTTGCTTGGATTGGCAAAGGAATTGGACAGCATAGATGTTGAGGCTATTTCCGTTGTTTTGGCTAGGGTGAAGTGGGAACGTGCAAAGGCAATCTATGGTTTGGGAATGCCTACTCCTATGCTGGAGCGGCTAGAGTTTGTTCAACAACGACTAGAATTTGAGAGGAAGGCTGAAGGTAGAGTGATCAGCCCTAATTGGTATCTGAAGCAACTTGTATTCCAGCCTATGGCAGAGTTTCTGCATCAGCAGTTGGACGGCTTGATCGAAGTCCTCAACAGTTTCTATCTGCATCAAGCAAAGCAGTTATCTGAGAAGGGTCAATACTTACTTGCATCAGGATTTATCTCTCGTGGCCTGGCATTTTGCAACGAAGCGCTAACTTATCTTTCCAAGGGGAAGAAGCTAGCAGAATCTTTGGAAACACTACGAGTGTTGCCGACATTGCCATGGTCAGAATGGAATTGGGAGGCCACCAGTAAAGAATTCAGTGACGCCCAAGAGTTGCTCATAACGTACCTTGCTCAGTGCATTCCAGGATTGGCAGAGATGGATCGCACCGAGGATATACCTGACTATTTTGGACAGGCAGTGCATCTTACAGGAGAATGGTGTTTTCGGGCACTCGTTGCCAACAATCTTGGCTTGTTCTCAAAGATATTCCCAAACTACTTCTTGGGCGCGCTAGGCATCCGAGATATATTACTAGAGAAAGTAGTAGAGTGGCGTCTCGAAGCTGCCGTCGCAGCCCTTTCAGAACCCTTGATTGATCTTTGTGAACTCAGTGGATATGCTTATTTCTTTGCCGAGTCTCATGAAGAACCAAGATTGTGGGAGACCTGTAGTTCGATGTGGGAAAGATTCTTCCAAAACTTCGAACAAGGGCTTGGACTTGTGGCTGGCACCATCGCTTACCACCGACAAATCTTTGGCGTGACTCATAGGGCGATCTTGCGTACGCAATGGAAGATGCGAATAGATCGCCTGCTCAGGTCAATGCCTCGCCAACGGGAGCTTGTGGCACGCCCTGTAATTCCTCCCTACACAGAGATAATTGATCACCCCACCTTACTTGTGCGCGTGATGGGTGGCACACGTTCTGATCATATTCGGTTCATGTATGATGGCTTAGATATATTTGTTGATTTGTACTTGAAAGAGAAGCCCGGGGCCCAGGACCTAGACTTTGGAAGGGGCCACCGTTTGCTAGATGAGCTTGAGAGGTGGCGGAAGAAAGAAGAACTGGATAGCGCCTCTCAAGTAGGTGGCGGTGAAGGAGAGGTAGAAAAATGAGCAGAACGAGGGCGGATCAAGAGCCTAGTTTCACACGCAGGTCAATAGCCTACTTTCGCTCACAGGAGGATAGGATATCCAGGAACGACCCTAGGTTTTCTTTGTATGGAGATATGTTCACTGAAGATGTTAGCCTTTATGTGATGCCTATCAGGGGCGAATCGCGTACTAGACCTGAATTCTCAATCGAACTCGTACCAGATAGTCCAATTGCGCTGAGCATCATAACTTATGCTTTTCCGTCTGGAGACTACTACCACCACTATTTAGGAGTTACAGAGGCTATTTCTGGGTTTATCCAAGAGAACGCATTTACTTTAGCGTACGAAGGTGTTCTTCATTATGAGATTGCTAAAGGAGAATGGCCTACAGAGGCGATAGGGCCAAGAGAGAGTGAGAACGGATCACGCTTTAAGGAAGCATTTAGGCCCTTATACATACCGGGGCGAGTTATACGATTAGCGAATTACTATTTGCAGGTAGTCCCCCCTGCTGAATGGGCTAGAACCGGGAGAAAAATCATTGCGATACCTGCATCTGATGTTTGGTCACTAAGAATTCCGTCAGAGTTGGGCGGTCCCAGAAAGCACAGGGCACTGTTGAAGACCCTGGTTCGCGCCAGCACTCCGTTGCCAGACTTCGTGAGTGACGCAATGAAAAGGCTGTCAGAAATCCACGACTTCAGATGGGGTGATTTTCGCAGTCAACAACATTTGGCCGTGGCTAGTGAGAGTGCTCTCTGGGGATGGCCCGCCCGGCGCGTTTGGGAGGAGGATACACTGGAATATTTTCATTATTATCGACATCTTCGTTTTGCACTATCAATGGCAATTCTCCGAGAACATATCATTGCCTCCATGAATGACTTATTGGAGAGAATTGGTTTTCCCTCCCGGCTTGTCTTGAAGGGACTGCCTACTCCAAGCGAGATCAAGGGGTACATAGAGAAGTTGGAAAAGGGTGAAATGACCTTTGATGATGCGTGGAAGGCGGTCGAGATCTAGACGGATTCCTAGGTCCGTTGAGAGAAGGACCGTATACCCCTCTCGTAAACGCAAAAGCCTCGCCCACGGAAAACACGTAGCGAGGCCTTTTGTTTTCGTCTTGCCTAAGGAAAGGGGGATGGGAAAAGGGAGGTTCGCTCTTGCCAGCTATCCTGCATAGCGCCGTTCGATCTTCACGAGGGCCAGGCGCATCTCTTGGGCCTCTTTGGTGTTATAAAGTCTAAGAACTTTGCTCCTCCCCACTTTATAGGAGGTGTGCCTTTGCCGAAGAATAATACCAGCGTGGTGGTCACTGGCCTGGGGGCCCTGACCCCGGTGGGCAACGATGTGCCCACTACCTGGAGGGCCCTGGTGGAAGGACGCTCAGGCGTCAAACGGATCACCCGTTTTGATCCCTCGCCCTTCGAGACCCAGATCGCTGGCCAGGTCAAGGGGTTCGACCCCCAAGAGCATTTCGACCGCAAAGAGGCCCGCCGGCTGGATCGCTTCGTTCAGTTTGCCGTGGTCGCTACCCGGCAGGCCCTCGAGGATGCTAAGCTGACCATCAACGCCGACAACGCTGAGCGAGTAGGGGTCGTCATCGGCACTGCCGTGGGAGGCATTGAGACCCTGCTAACCGAATTCGAGAAGTTGCAGGCCGGAGGGCCTCGCCGGCTAAGTCCCTTCTTCCTGCCCATGATGCTCGCTGACGCCGCCTCAGGGCAAGTAGCCATCTCCTGTGGGGCCAAGGGGCCCAACATAGCCATCGTCTCGGCTTGCGCCAGCGGCTCCAACGCCATCGGCGAAGCAGCCGAGATGATCCGCCGTGGCGATGCCGATGCCATCATCAGCGGCGGAAGCGAGGCCCCTCTTCTTCCCATCGTCTTTGCCGGCTTCAACGTCATGGGGGTCTTATCCACCCGCAACGACGAGCCGGAGAGGGCCTGTCGTCCCTTCGATGCCACCCGCGATGGGCCGGCCATGAGCGAAGGGGCAGGCATCCTCATCCTGGAGAGCCTGAAGCACGCCACAGCACGGGGGGCCAAGATCTACGGCGAGATCATTGGATACGGCAGCACAGCCGACGCCACCCACATGGCCGCCCCCGCCGAAGGGGGTGAAGGAATGGCTCGGGCCATGAGACTAGCCCTGCAACAAGCAGGGATAAGGCCCGAGGAGGTAGACTACATCAATGCTCATGGCACCGGCACGGCGCTCAACGACGTCAACGAGACGGTGGCCATCAAGACCGTCTTTGGAAAGCACGCCTACAATTTGGCCGTCAGCTCCACCAAATCAATGATCGGGCACCTGATGGGAGCGGGGGGAGCGGTGGAGGCCATAGCTTGTCTCAAAGCCTTGCAGGATCAGATCATCCCCGCGACCATAAACTATCAGCACCCTGACCCCCAGTGCGATTTGGATTACGTGCCCAATGAGGCCCGTCCCTGCCGACTGCGGGTGGTCATGTCCAACTCGATGGGCATGGGCGGGCACAACGCCTGCCTGATCTTCCGCAAGCTATGAAGACGTGGGGACCGCTGGTGTTCTCGCCTTCTCTGGCAGGCTGTGTTATCGCATGAGCCAATTCGCAGTCTCAGTGGATCCAAAATTGAGTTTACTGAAAAAAGCTCCCGCAGCCGTCCCCGGGTGCGGAAATCGGCCCGAGGACGGGCCTCAGAGCAGGCTTTTTTCATGGGAGTCAAAATTGCTCTGAGGGGATTGCCAAATCCCCGCTTTGGGCCTGGAATATGAGCCAATTAACAGGCTAGAATTGAGAGGTAAGGCTTTGAAGAGATATGCTCAGATCGTGGGCTGGGGCAAGTATGTTCCCAGCCAGGTTCTGACCAACGACGACCTGGCGAAAATGGTGGATACCTCCGATGACTGGATTCGCGCGCGGACGGGGATCGTCGAGCGCCGCATCGCCGACCCGAGGGAAACGACCTCGACCATGTCTATCAAGGCAGCACAAGCTGCTCTTCAGGTGGCCGATGTGATCCCAGAACAACTGGACCTCATCATCGTGACTACCGCTACCCCAGACTATCTATTCCCCGCTACGGCGTGCCTGGTGCAGGATGCTCTGGGGGCAAGGCGGGCCGGGGCCTTTGACCTCCTCGCTGGCTGCTCAGGCTTCGTTTACGGGCTTGGGGTCGGCAGCCAGTTGATCATCTCCGGAGCCTACGAGAACGTGCTGGTCATCGGGGCCGAGACCTTGTCGCGCATCATGGACTGGACAGACCGCAACACCTGTGTCCTCTTCGGCGACGGGGCAGGGGCCTTGCTGCTTCAGGCCAGCGACGCCCCTGGCGGTGTCCTCTCCTTCACCCTCGGCGCCGATGGCTCAGGCGGTGACCTGTTGATGCTGCCCGGTGGGGGCAGCCGCCACCCGGCCAGCGCTGAGACGGTAGCCCAAGGGTTGCATTACGCTCGCATGAACGGCCGCGAGGTCTTTCGCTTTGCCACCCGCATCATGGGCCAGGCGGCCAGGGAGGCTCTCACAGCAGCCGGACTGAAGGTTGACGACATTGACCTTTTTATCCCCCACCAAGCTAATATGCGCATCATTCAATCGGCGGCCAAACACTTGGGGTTGCCCATGGATAAGGTCTTCGTCAACGTGGACAGGTACGGCAACACCTCATGTGCCTCCATTCCCATCGCCTTCTGTGAGGCCATCGAGGAGGAGCGGATAAAGCCCGACGATCACCTGGTCCTGGTCAGCTTCGGAGCTGGGCTGACCTGGGCTGCGGCGGTGGTGCAATGGCACGTGCCGTTGCCGGCCCCCAGGTTGTCATGGTGGAAACGCTTACTGAGGCGCGTTAGGTATCGTTGGGCCTGGCTCGTATCCCGCCTGCGCCGCACCTACCGCAAGTTCAATTCATGGTGGGGCAAAGCCGTAGGGCGGATTCGGGGCAATAACAATGGCTGAACGTTGAATTGCCGAAGAACCCGGTTTCTTCTGAACGGTTTATCCACCGAAAACGGTGACCGCTTGTTACCCTCCGATTAGTTTTTGCATTTTGATGCTTGTTCGTGTATACTGGTGTTGAGGTGAATGCACATCCTGGTATCCGTCTGTTCACTGCGACAAGTTTGTTAGGTGGACGGAGTTTTCGCATATCCAAATCCAGGCGGAAAGATGTTCATCAAAAGCATCTTTATTCATCATTTTGTCTATCTTGCTGGTTTTATCCTTATTATTGTAAGCTTGCTGCCTGGTGCCAGATTGTTCAAGGAGTGATACAATGACCCAAGAGAATCTATCAAAAGAACATCCTGTTCGTTCGATCGGAGAATTATTGCGCGTTGTTGCTACCAGGCAGATTCGTGAATTGGGGGAGGGGGAATATCAGCGGGGAGATTGGCATACTGTGTTAAAATCGAAGCCGCCAAAAGGAATCCAATGGGATTATCCATGGGGAGTCACCTTGTATGGTCTACTCCGCGTTAGCGAAATACTCGATGATAAAAACTTGGAAGCTTTTGTGCTAGAACATAATCGAATTGCAGCGGACCAATTTGCGTATCTTCGCTGGCAAAGAGACACCTTTGGTCAATATACAAATCCTGCAGGAATGGAAGAGTTAATCAGGGAATGTTTAGCGACGCAAATCGCGTCGAATAAGTCTTTGCCGCTTTTTGTGGTAAAATGTCTCCCATCTTGACGGTGGGAGGTATAAATGGACGTACAATTTCACTTTCCAGATGGAACATT
>Ga0268276_1001228_pt1 | contig 26181 bp, 22 predicted proteins | sample saktaG_4_FD_190145 | JGI IMG/M metagenome (GOLD analysis project Ga0268276, IMG submission 190145) | Saline water microbial communities from Sakinaw Lake, British Columbia, Canada - sak_2010_1_5_45m | ecosystem: Environmental > Aquatic > Non-marine Saline and Alkaline > Saline ... | reverse complement strand
GAACCCAAAATATTCTTTTGAAGAGATATCATTAACGCTCTTGAGTTTTTAGGATAGGCAAGCCTATCCTATTTTGCTGTTCAGTTCGGAGATACTGTTATCTTAATAATCCTTATAAACTCTTTTTTTAACTAATTTTCGAGAAGAGATGAATGAACAAAATGTAAAATTGGTGGAGAACTTTTTTAAGAGTTTGAAATGTGAAGTGTCTATTCATAATAATGAATTAGTGATTAAGGGTATTCCGGAGAAAATACAAATTGTTTTTAAGGTTGAGAGAAATGTAGAATTAAATTTTGAGGATTTGACGGATAGCGCGGGATTAATTATAAAGATAAAAGATTATTTAAAAAATAAACCAAGTAAAAGTTTATTAAAAATAGATTTTGAGTTTCCGTCTAATGTGAGGGAAAAGATTTCCCTGAGGAATTGTTCTATTTCTAAGATAGAAAAGAATCATGAAAATAATTATTTTTCTAGATTTAGTTTTTTGACCACGTTTAGATATAAAAGCAATATAGAGCAGGTTTTGAATGAGATATTTGTCCATGAGGGGAAGATTGTTTCGGGTGATTTGGAAGATTATAATGTTAAGGAGGGTAGAGTAGAGGAGGCGTCTACTGAACATTTAGCGAAGGATTATGAAGTTGCGAAAGAAAAGTTGCATGAACTACTAAACAATAAGGTTTCCGAAATATCTTTAGTTTTAGATACGGATCTGGGAAAGGAAGTTTCTAGAATCGAAGAACATTACGTTTCTATTTTAAATGAATTTAATTTGAATAGGAATAGACTTTTGGAAAGGATTAAAGAGGCAGAGGCATCGCAGGATGATGAGAAATCTAAGAGAGCGAAAGAGTTACTCAATAGCTCTTTTTCCGAGTCCCATTTAAAGAGATTAAATGATGAGAAAAAGGTAGTTATTGATAATGAAAAAATGAAAAATGCCCTGGATGTGGAAAATAGGTTGATTAATACTACTATAATTTATTATCCAATTTTTAAAATATTTTTAGGATTGAAGGAGGCAGGATTTACGAAAGTTATCGAAGTTGTATATAACCCACTTACGGATAAGTTGACAGATTTTATATGTGATTCCTGTAAAACGTCTTTGGATCAGATTAATGTTTGTCACGGAGGACATATATGTTGTAGTTCGTGTTTGCATGCTTGTTCGGAATGCGGGAAGCGGTTTTGTAGACTTTGTATTGCTGGAGTTTGTAATAGTTGTGGAAAAGTTGTTTGTAAAAATTGTGTTAGGGAGTGTGGAGATTGCGGAAAATTATTTTGTAAAAATTGTACTCGTGTAAGCAGTTTAACTGGAAAGGAAAAGTGTTCGTCTTGTGTTTCGTATTGTCCTATTTGCTCTAAAATATTCGAAAATAGAAGTATGGTTAGAAGCTCTTCTGGGAAGATGGTTTGTAAGGGGTGTTTGAGTAAATCTCCTAATGGTGTTTTATAATTTTGAATAAAAATATTTAAATAGTCTGGTTTAATTGGATAATTATGTTCAGTAAGAAAAGAAGTGGTTTGGCATTTGTTGTATTAGTATTGGTTGTATTTTCTGTATTTTCTGTAAGTGCATTTTCATTTAGTGAGTTTTTTGGGGGAATTACGGGTAATGCGGCAGCTCCCGTTGTATATACTATATTTAATAAGAATGTATTTGAGAATAATGCTGGATTTTTAACTAATCGTATTGAGTTTGAATTAGATAAGCCAATGAATATTACTAGTTTGAAGATTGGTTGGGCAAAAGCTTCTGCATCTACTAGTTCGTCTTGTGATAATGGATATGTTTATGGCGTTAAATTAAATGGCGGGATTACTAGACTTACATATGATACTACTCTTAGCGGGGGTAGAGCGACTTCTTCTTCTTCTTCTTCTAGTTCAAGGGGGAATGTTGTTTATTCTAAATTAATTGTTAATTCGTCTTGCACAGAAGGTTTAAAATTATTTGATTTGAATATTTCCGGAAAGTATGAAGATAATGAAGATTTTGTTCCCTGTACTAGTGATTTTTATATATCATGTGTTAGTAGGAATTTGATTACTAAGAGATGTGTTTCAGGACGTTATGTAGATATTAGTCCAGCGCCTACTTGCTATGAATATGATTGTTTTTCTAGATGTAATGTTACTAATCCATCTATGGATAGTCCAGTGATTCAAACTTCTCCTAGTGCCTGTGATTATCGTGGGGGATGTAGTCAAAATATATCACTTTCTTCTGCAGATGTCGATGGGTATGATGTGATTTGGACATATTTCTACGAAGGCTATTCGGGTAGCGTAGAAGTTTGTTCTTGTGATGGCAATATGTCTAAATATGGTAATCCTACACGTGTATCCGGTTCTAGTATAATTGTTCCATTTTTGAATGATTCGAATGTGAAGATAATGAAGAATATTTCTTATAGTATTTTCTCTTATAGGGGTGCAAATCGTTCTGAGCCTACGTATGGGAATATACAAAATATTGATTATGGATGTAATAGCGAGTGTAATTTTCTGGGGGAGAATATAAGTGTGGAAGATGTTGATCCGACTAATTATAAAACATGTGTAAGAAATGAATCTAGTAATTATTGTTTTAAATGGAGTGTTCCTATGGGCTGTCCTATATCTAGTATTTTTGATAATGAGTCTTTAAAATGTAGTGGTGTTCTTGGAACAAATGATTGTTTGGATTCTAGACCTGGAAAACAGTATATGTATTTTTGTAACACTAGCACTAAGTCTTTAGCAAATGCGGAGAACGTTGGGGAGAGATCGTGTGGAATCCCAGGAATAGGTTGTTATAGTTGTGATAGTGGATATAGCTATGATTCTCAGCAGGGATTTTGTGTTTCTAATAGTTGTTTTAATCAGCCTGGTGGAGTGAGGGCTAGTGAGTGTAGCGTTGCTAAGGGTATTTGCAATAATTCCGTAGGATTCACCAATGCAATTGTTAATGATTCTTTGGATTGTTGTAATCCAGATTTCAAATGCTTTGTTTGTAGCAATGGGTATCATGCTCGTAATGGTACTTGTGTTTTAAATAATTGTACCGGAAATGAGCCACTAGGTTCTAATTTTACGAAGGGAATAGATTTTACTACTAATGCTTCTGTTAATTTGACTTGGAGTTATGTTTCTGGCGTTGCTAGAACTTGCCAATGGAATTGTTCTGTGGGATTTAGATTAAATAAATTAGATAATAGATCTTGTATAGAGGGATTTGCTCCGTGTGGTGAATTCGATGGAATATGTTCTTCTACTGTGTTGGCGGGCGGGAATGTTGTTGGTAATGCCAATTGTTCTACTGGTGAAAATTGTTATGTTTGTAATATTCAGGATGGGTACGTAAAAAACGGAAGCGTTTGTTCTCGTGGTTGTGTAAATGGTAAAATATGGAATGGAATAAGCTGTGTAAATGAAAGGCCTGGTTGTAATGGTTGTGTTTTAAATAATAGGTGTGTTGGAGATAGTTCAATTGTTGTTAGAGTGAATGTTGCAGGAAATAGATACTATTGCGATACTACACATGAATTCAAATTATTAATAGAGAATAATCAAAGTTGTCAATTTAATGCACAGTGTTCAAGTAATTTATGTGGTGCAGATGGTAAATGTTTAGATATTGCTGAAGAAGTAAGAAAGGCTAGCGGTTTTATGAAAAGCGTTGTTTGTTGGTTTCAGAATGGATTTAGCTCTACTTCCAATGCTTACGACGAATGTCTTGCTCGGCCATAGGTAAAAAATGAAAAAAATATTAATATTAATTGGTTTTATTTTTGTAATTAGTTTTTCTTTAGCTTGCGATGATGGTTGTGTATTTGGTACGGGATGTGTTGAATATGGTGGGGTTGTTACGCAGGGGGTTTTAAATTCCTATTGCGATTTTAGTGCAGATGGAAGCGAGATGGCATTATTTAGGCAGAAGCCGTACGATGATAATGAGGAGTGCCTAAATGACTTTGAGTGTATTGATGAGTATAGCTGTTTGGATGGGATTTGTACAAACGCTTATAATTATTTTATACAGGGGTATAACGCATTGTTAGCTAATTTGTCTGGTATATGTATGGGGGAGGGTTGGTTTTGTTCTAATACTACTTCTTTGGCGAATGCTACAGTGTTAGATAAAGATTGTTCTTTTTCTGATCCAAGTGCAATTTGTTATAGTTGCAATAGTCCATTTTATTATAATAATTCTATCGGGAAATGTATTAGCGGAATTTGTTTGTCTCCCTATAAGTGTTTAAATATGAGTTCACTTGAAAACGCTTCGATTAATAGTGATTATTGTGCAGAGGATAAAAAATGCTTTAATTGTGATGATGGATATGAGTGGAATGGAACGGCAATTCAGTGCAGAGTTGAAGATTGTAGTTCTTCTCCAGGATGCTCAAATCAGACAAATATAATGAATGGAGTAATAGTTTCTCATAAATATTGTGAGAGTGGGGGTTGTTGGGCATGTAAGCCTTGTTATTATTGGAATCGTACTTCTTCTAGTTGTGTTTATTCTTCTAGTTGTAGTACTTATGGGGTTAATTGGACTGATGTAGTATTTACGGGTTCAGAAATGTCGTCTGGCGTTTACAAATTATTAAATACCTATGATAGAATTAATTTTAGTTTTGAATCTAGACCATATAGATTAGAGGTATTAGGAATAGATAATGCAAAGATTGTATTTAAGCTATATCCAAATATGATGACCAGTGGTTATAATCTGTTTGCAGGGAATAATGCGCAATTTGATTTAAATGGTGACGCGGTCAAGGATTTGCAGGTTAGTCTTGCTGGAATTCCTGATGGAAGAGCAAGCGTTAGTATTAAGTTTTTGAGTATAAGAGATTATGATAATCCTAGTGTTGTTGCTAGTGGCGGTAGTTCTCCCGATTTGGATATTGGTGGAGATTCTTCTGGTCCAAATAATTTGGATTTAGGTTTTTCAGAGTCACAGGGTTTTTTTGGAAGGAATATTTGGTGGTTAATAGTTGTTGGAGTTATTATTATAGGATTGTTGGTATGGTTAATTATTTATTTGGTTAATAAATCAAAAAATGGAAGTAATAATAATACTCAAACTGTTCAGCAACAACCTCCTGTAAAGCCTGTAAACCCATATGGAAGCTATCCTGTCGGTGGATATAGGCCGATACCAGTTCAACAATTGCCACAGCAGAATACTCAGAGAAAAGTATAAAACGAGCCCACGAGGAATTGAACCTCGATCATCAAGTTGCTTGCAATTTCTTTCCGAAGCCTGATGTTTTATCCGTTAAACTATGAGCCCTGTAATTCTTATATAAAATTAGTTTAAAACTCTTTAGTTTTTATTTTTGAAGAGATAAAAGGGTTTTTAAATAAGGAAAAATTATAGTGGTTATGGTTAAGAAAGAAGCTGAGACGAAAAACTTATTGGGAGTTACGGCGGATAAAGATGATTTTTCTGAATGGTTTGCAGAGTTGATGATAAAAGCTGATTTGGCGGATTACACGGATATTTCTGGTTGTATTGTTTTTAAGCCGGCGTCGTATGAAATTTGGCAGAAGATTCAGCAACTTATAGATGAGAGATTTAAAAAAATTGGAGTTAGAAATTGTTATTTTCCGTTGTTTATACCTGAGAAATTCTTGAATAAAGAAAAAGAGCATATTGAAGGATTTTCGCCGGAGGTTGCGTGGGTTACACAGGCAGGAGATACTAAATTAAGTGAAAGACTTGCGGTTCGTCCTACTTCTGAAGCAATTATGTATCCTTCTTTTTCAAAATGGATTAGAAGCTGGAGAGATTTGCCAGTAAGATATAATCAATGGAATTCAGTTGTGAGGTGGGAGTTCAGCCATTCTGTTCCCTTTTTTAGGACGAGAGAATTTTTATGGAATGAGTTGCATACCTGCTGTGCGACTGAAAAAGAATCTTTGGTTGAGGGTAAAAAGGTTATAGATGCTTATAATGATGTAACTGAGAAGTATATGGCTCTTTATGGTGTTTATGGACGTAAAACCGATAGAGAGAAGTTTGCTGGCGGAGTTTTTTCAGAGAAAGTTCATTATATTATGGCAAATGGAAAGGTTTTGGAAGGATGTCCATTCCATCACGATGGTCAGAATTTTGCGAAAGTTTATGATATTAAGTTTTTAGATGAGAATGGTAAAGAGCAGTATGGTTGGCAAAATACCTATGCAATTTCAACAAGAATGCTTGGTGTAATGTTTGCAGTTCATTCTGATGAGAAGGGGTTAGTTATTCCTCCGAAATTGGCCTTGAATTCAGTAGTGATTGTTCCTATTTTATTTGAAAATACAAAAGATAAGGTTTTGAAAGTTTGTGATGAAGTAGCAAAAGATTTGAAGTCTTTTAACGCGTTTGTTGATAAAAGAGACCATATTAGTGTTGGGGTTAAGTTTAACGAGTGGGAATTAAAAGGGGTTCCTTTAAGGATTGAGCTTGGTCCAAGAGATTTAGAAAAGGGGGAAGTTGTTTTGGTTAGAAGAGATAATTTTCAGAAGAGGCCTGTTAAAATTTCAGATTTGAAAAAAGCGGTTGAAAAAGACTTGGAAGAAATGCAGGAAGGGCTATTTGAAAAATCTAAGAAGTTATTTTTATCCAAACTGGTAGATGCAAATTCTTTAGCCGAATTAAAGAAAGTTTTAGGTGATAAGAAGGTTGGTCTTGTACCATTGTGCAAGAAAGAATCTTGTGAAGAGTCTATGAAAGCTGAAACAAATGGCGCGAAGGCTTTATGGATTGATCATAAGAAGGTTAGGGATGAGAAATGTATAGTTTGCGGAGAAAAGGCAGATTATTATGTATATGCTGGGAAGTCGTACTAAAGGTTTTTAAATAAAAAGTTGCATAGAAACGTATGATTAAAATAAAAAAACAGTCTAAGCCAATTTCGGAGTTGAAAAAAGGCGATAGAATTCTTATAGATGGTAAAGGGCTTATTATTGATGCACACTATTTGTTTTTAGATCATAAAACCACTAAGGAAATGATTATAGAAGTATATAGTGAGAAAACTGAAAAAGATTATCAATTGAGATATTTTGACGATCAGGTCGAAACTAGTTTGGAGTTTTATGCGCTGGAGAATGATTTTCAGTATACTAGAAAAGAAGTGAATGAGATTGAGTGGTAAATTTTCTAATTTTTTTATTTATCAAAACATTTAAATAGCTAGTTACTAATTGTATACGAATGGTAACTAATGATGAGACTACAGTTAAGGTAAGTAAATGGTTGATGGGTGAGGTTGATAAGTTTTTTTCAATTAGTATTAGAAATCAGACGGAGTTTCCGTCGAAGAGAAATTTCGTTGATAAAGCGATAATAGAATTTTTAGAGAAAAGGAGGTTTAAACTAAAAGAATGATAAGTCAAGAAACTATCCAGATGGCTAGAGCGCTTTTCGAGAAACTTGAAAGAGAAGAAAGAAGAGAGCTGGTTGTTCAGGGTGCTGTTAGAAAGTTGCGAATATTAGAGACACTGAGTAGATAAAATTAGTCTACGAATGCTCTTTTGACAATTAAAGGGAAGACAATAGTGGCATCTGCGTAAACTTTGACGGATTCTGCTTTTTGAGATATTTTTCCCCAAGAGACAGCTTCGTCTGGTCTTGCTCCGGAGTCGCTTCCGTCGAATTCTTGTGCGGTGTTAATATAAACTGCATAGTTTGCTCCGTTTCTATATAAATTACAATTACAAATTGCGTGTTTTACAACGCCTCCACCTAAAATTATCATTCCGGTTTTTTCTTTTCCTATTGAGGAATTGTTAAATTTTTCTGTGTCTGCTACGATGTCTAGTTTGAAATCTTTATTTTTGTAGTTTTTGTAGAAGTATATCATGTCGCCTAAAGATCCGTCCATTATTGCGGGGCAGTAAACGGGAATATTATTTTTATTTGCCCAATAATATATCGAATTTTTGTTGTCTATTTCTTTTGCTAATGATTTGATGACATCGGAGGGTGTTTTAATTTCTGATTTATATTTATCTAGAGTTTTAATGGTAAATTCTTCGAATTTTACGTATCTAGAGTTTGGAATTAGGATATTTCCTGCCCTGTTAATTCCCTTGTTTCTTAAATCGGAACCGTCTAAGTTAAATTCTCCTAGTTTGAAGTCTCCAATGCATTTGATGAAGTCTTCTTCTATTCCGCCGGCGGTCGTTACTAGATAGTCTACTAATTTATGTTCTGCTAAGTATCTTATTATTTCCCTCATTCCAGTTGTGACCATATTGGAAGTATATCCTAGATAGATGAATGCTTTTTCTTTCCTCATTTTTTTAATTATTTCAATTGCTTTTGATAGGTTTGAAGCTTGAGCTCCGGTTGTTGCGTAAGAGTTTAAAAATTTATTAAAGTCGAATTTTTCATTAAAGTTATAGCCTTTAATTGATATTCCTTCTGGTTCTTGAGATTCTACTAAAAGTGCTTGCTCGGCTATTTTCGGTTTGTCTAGACTTAAGTCTAATTCATAATAAAGTCGATCATATCCCATTTCTCTTTTTTTTCCACGAGAAATAAGTTTAAACCCTAAAGATTCGTAAAGTTTATGAGCATTTTTTTGATAGTCTATGTCGACAGTGTGAAGTTTTAATCGTTTGTAACCCCAAGATCTAGATTTATCAATAATGAAAAGGATTAACTTTTTGCCTATTCCCCTTTGTCTATATTCTGGAGCAACAGCAGTCCAACCAACCCATGCAGATTCGGAATCATCTTTCATTTCATAAATTCCAGAGCTTCCAACAACTTTATCTCCAAGCATTGCAAGATAATAATTTAATTTAGGTATTTTCCATTTTTTAAGAATATTTTCGTATTTTTTTGGATTTAAACTTGCTCGGAAAGCTGAATCAGCGTTTTCTTCCTCGTCCTGTTTTGGAAAAACTTCATTTAGTATAGTAATTGTTTCTTCAAGATTTTTTTCTGTTAGTGGAATTATCTGCGTTTCTATTTTAGAGGTTAAATAGTTCCAGACTTCGCTTTTGTCATTTGAATTCAAGACAAGCATCTTGCATCTGTTTAGGTATTTATATCCTTCTTTTATTTTTTCATCGGCTTCTTTTTTGCTTTCTGCTACAAAGTTTTCTCCGTTTTTTTCTAAGATATGTTCATCGATTATAAAGTTTCTTTCTTTGCATTTGAATTTATTCTCGAATAATCCAATTCCCCCTACTGTGACACATAATCCGGATAATCCTGAAATAGTTAATTCTTTATTTTTCTGTTTTAATTTTTCAATAAGTTGAGATAAACTTTCTAGTGCTATTTTATTAAAGTCTTTTATTGATTTATCTAACTTTTCAATGTGGAAGATATGAATTCCTATCTCTTTATCTTTAGAATTATCAAATATTGTTTTGGAAGTCATTTCGGATTCTTTCAATTTGCCGTTGATTAATTTTTGCCAACTCTCTTTGTTTAATGGAATTATTATATTAACTCCTGCAATTTTATTATTTTTTTCAAAAATCATTCCAAATTCAGGATTTCTAATGTACCAACTTTTGATTATACTTTCTGTTACTGGAGAACTAGTAGGGTAAAGCTTTTTGTCTGTTTCTAAGATTAATTTGAAGTCTGACGGCATTATAGCTCGTACTTTCAATTCATTTAGCAGATTAGTTGTTTTAGATGTCATTAGAATAAAGATAGAGTTCTAACTAGGATTAGTATTTTGGAATCGCTAGTGTAGATAATTGATCTATCATGGAAATTTTACGGAAAGAGGGTTTTTAAGTTTTGGGTTGTATATTTGGAAATATATTTTGAATGCCGAGAAAGCTTAAAAAGGGGTTTTCGATTTGTTTTAAATGGGAAATAATATTGATTCTAAAGAATTCGTCGGAGTAACTTCTGTTTTGGCTCGATTAAAATCAGGAACTAAAACAAGTGTATATGCTGAAGTAGCTGCGGCAATGAAGGCAGGGGAATCGATTCCTGGAGTAGAATATAGAGGCACGCCTGGGAATCCCGGTTGGCAAATACACATTGGCGGGGAACGAGCATTAGAGGATTTTTGTATAAGCAGAGGACATATTTTTCCCTATAGAGAAGCAATCCAGAAAAACGTTCGGGGAGAAGAAATAGTGAGTGATAAATCGGTTCCAGGAGAGAGGGTGTGCGGTGGATCGTTGGCAGGAGAGCTGTTTTCTAATATATATTCTGATTCAGAAACATTACCACCTCCCAAGACACATTTATTGAATGGTGTTAGTGTGCAGGATAATTTGGAAGGAATAGAGAGATTGGTAAAAGATTTACAAACTTTTCCAGAAGGATCGGTTGTGAGTGTTACGGAGTTGAATGGGAAATATTGTTTGACAAGGGATCAAATTGGTAAGATAGTTGTGAGTGGGTCAGCGGGTTTTTCTGAAGATAGATTAAAGTGGGGATATTCTCCCGTGGTGATCGCGGAGGCGATGGCAAGTTTATTAGCTACGGGAATACCTTCTCCTAGCTTGCCACATATTGATACACAAGAAAGTGTGTTTTAATTTGTTTTGAAAATCATTTCTTTGAATTTTAAAAGGGGGTTATGTTCTGGAGGGAGTTTGAATTATATGTAAATGAATTTGACTGCTGAGAATGGTTGGGTTTTTGCGAGTGTGTGTGGTGAAAATATTTTATTCAAAATTAAAGTGGTAGAATTAATAATAAGAATTTTAATCTATTTTTTCGGTTTCGGAATCATAGAAAATCTTTTTTGAGCATCTTTTGCTAATCCTGGTATTTGTAAGGACATTAGACATGATTGTCTACAATTATCATATTCTACTTCTATGGGGGTGTGTAATTTGTGGAAATATCTTTCTACTTCTGCATTGAATTGTGTATTTAACGATCTTATGCTTTCGGCATCGGCTTTTTCTGCATATCCTACCATTCTTTGTAGCAACGAGTATGCTTGTGCATATTTATTCATATTTTTTTTAATACAGAGGGTTATTTAAACGTATTTTAATTGTATTGTTCTAGATGTTTCAATTTATGGTTTCTAAGGGGCATATAGCGATATTATAGAGCCCATAAAATATGATAAAAAGATTACATAGCTCCTCCAGCGACAGCGTCATTATGGCACGATGGTGGGATCTAGACTTTTAAACAATGTACGGGCACGTATAAGGGAATATGCGTTTATGTGTGCCCTACAAACAAACAATTGAGCCATTAGAGGTTAGTTCGCACTGCGCTACAAACCTTTATAAAGACTAAAAACATACAATTTTCATGAAAGAAGCAATAAAAAATGTAGCAATAACGAAATTCTCAGAGAAAGGAATAGTAAGAAAAGAATATTTAGACAAAATTGAAGCATGGCTTTCTCGTCCAGAAATTATAATTATCAAGGGAATAAGAAGATGTGGCAAGTCTACAATTTTACAACAAATGGCGCATAGAACAAAAAAGAAATGTGTCTACATTAACTTTGACGATTATAGATTCTTACAATACCTAGAGGTATCTCTACTGGAAGAAGTTTTAAAAGAATTTCCAGACTATGATTATTATTTCTTTGATGAAATACAAAAAATCAAAGGTTTCGAAAGTTGGTTAAGAACGCATTATGATATTCAATCTCATAAGAAGTTTATAATTAGTGGTTCCAACATCTCACTTTTTGTTCCCTCATTGGCTACAGTTCTTACTGGAAGAAATATTACATTTGAAATATTTTCTTTTAGCTATTCAGAGATACAGGAGAAGAAACTAGGAAATTTTCAAGAATATCTCTTATATGGTGGTTTCCCAGAAGTAGTTCTCGAAAAAGATATTGAAAAGAAAAAACTATTACTATTGCAATATTTCAATGATATTTTATTACGAGATATATTTGAAAGATATTCAATTGTAGCAACGCAACAATTTAAGGCACTTGCACAATACATACTCTCAAATACAGGATTAAAAATAAGTCCAAACAAACTAGCAAAAGAACTGGGCATAAATCCTCGTTCGGCAGAAAATTATCTTTCCTATCTTATTGATGCTTACTTAATATTTGAAGTCCCGTTTTTCTCATATTCGGCAAAAACAAAATATACGGCAGGAAGAGCATCTAAATACTATACTTTAGATAATGGATTAACAGCAGTCTTATCTCAACGAGTTAGTGAAGGACATCTTTTTGAAGCACTTGTCGCACAAAAATTAAGAAAAAACAACAAAGAACAATTGTATTATTGGGCAGGTAAGAATGAAGTTGATTTCGTCTTTGATGGCAAAGCAATTAATGTTGTTTCATCCAAAGAAATACCAGAGAGAGAATACAAGGGGTTAATAGAACTAAATGAAAAGAAAAAACATATAAAAGAATTTATACTGATTACAAAAGAGAAAGTTTCCTCAAATGAGTTTGTTCATATATCTATTAAAGAATTTTTAGAAAAATAAGGTGTGTTTGTATAAATTCTAACCAGTCACAACACCGTGATATTTAATCGATATACTCCAACGGATATAATGCTTCTCGACAAGATGTATAAATCATCGAATGAGATCCATCTGACTCTACAATGGATAAACTAGATCCCTATAAAAACAAGGAAAGATGTACAAATAAGAAGGGAAAAGAATTATGTTAATTTTAGGCAATCATGCAACACAGCTGGGGTTTGCGAATATTTAAATAGTTTATTTTCTGATAATCTTTATGTTATTTGAAAAGAGATTAATTTTATTTTTTCTAGTAGTGATTTTTATGATTAATTTTGGGATCGCCGTGTGTTATATGAGTGATTTTTCCTATGACAGATATGATGATTTGAGTTTGTCATTTATATATAATTATGTTGACGGTAATAATTTTCTTGAAGTTAGTCTATACTGGTGGGATTATGAGAGGGGATCTGGTCAGCGTGGAAGGGGATATTCCTTTAACCCAAAGGGCAAGGAATATATGGATGTGTTACCTATATGCGAAAACGAATCTCATTATTCTTATCTTGGTTATGGGGATAGGGATATCGTTCCATGTCCTGATTTTTTTCAGTATGATTCTTGTCAATTTAGATCAATTAGAGGAATACAATATACGCAAGGTTATCCGTGGACCAGAGAAGTAAATGTTCCTATTTTGTTGGGATTTAATACGAGAGATGGTGATTTAAATAAATCTTGTCGTTCTCAGGGTGGGGTGGGGTTAAGGAGATTGTCATGGAACCCGAGCCGATGGTTTAATCCTTATTGCATAGAGGGAGATTATATTCTTTCTTCCGATGAAGATTTTTGTTGTGTTGGTAGTGATTGGATAACCAATGAGTATGGATGTGGATATCAAGGAAGCGATGTTTGTGCTTCCGATGAAATTTGTCTTGGAAGTGAAATGTTTTCGTCTGATGAAAGATGTTGCTCAATTGCCTGTATAAAAGAAAGTTCATTAACTTGTAATTCATGTTCTTCTTGTGGCCAAGGATTCTTCAATATATGTGACCATAATGAGTGTATGAATAATTGTGGATATAATGATCCGAGTAGTTGTTATTTTGTGCCTTCTGGTATTGGTGGAACTTGTTTCGCGAAGCCGACTATAGAGGTCAATTCTTGTGGGTATTTTAATCAAACCGGAAGATATGTTTTGCAGAATGATATCCATCTTGATGAGGTTGCTGTTTCTCAGGGCTATTGTTTCATGGTATCCGGAAAAGATATTGTTTTGGATTTGAATGGAAGTAGTATTTATGGAAATTCTTCTGGAGCTTATAATGATGTCGGAGGCATCTTTGCAATTGGGGAATCTATTGAAATTAAGGACAGTGATAAATCAGGGATTATTGAGGGGTTTGAATCTACTGTAGATATTTATATAGAGGGTTCAAATATGATATTGAAAGGCTTAAGACTGTCGGGTGTTGTTGTTTGCAACGATTTATATGGTTTGGATAATTTGAGTTTGGAATTGAGAGAGATCGACTTTTTGGATAATCTTAATGAAAGTGGATTTGTGGCATATTCTCAGGGCAACAAGAAGCCCCTGGTGAAAATTATAAATTCAAAATTTTCAGATAATGGATTTTTTTTGGTTGAAAATACTAGTGTTTTTATGGATTTTAGTTCTTTTAGAATGCTTTCTCCGGATGTTTCTTTTATTAATTCTGATTTTAGTTTATGGACTAGTTTTATTGGGAAGAGGATTAGCTTGACATTAGATAATTTTAATTTTGATTATGGATTGCTAGGAAGAAATAATTCTTTTAGTAATGCAATTAATCTTTCCTATTCTCCTAAATATGGAATAGATTCGGCTGCAGATGTTTTAAATTTTCCAGAGTTAGACAGGCCATATTTGCTCACAAATGAATATATGGATAAAAGTTTATTTTCAATATCTGTTAGACCATATTATGATTATATGGCTAAATCTGGAATAATTATAGTTCCAAATAATGTAGTGTTTTTGTTTGGATTTACAGTAGATCCATTTTTTAATATTGTTATGAATGGATTTCATTTTTGTAAAGTTAATTCTGATTGCTATAATGGGAGGACTTGTTTAAATTACAAGTGTGTAGAATGAATAATTCAGAGTTTATTTTAGCTCATGTACCAAAGATTGGTGATGGTTTTAAGGAGAGAGTTCTTTCTGATGCATTAGGAAGTTCTTCTAATAATTTTATTTATATTATAATTTTAGTAATTGTTGTTTTGATTGTTGTGTTTTTCATAATATTAAAATTAATTAAACGCAATATTTTTGAAGAAAGTCTTAAAAAGGCGAATATTTATTTAAATAAGGGAGAATTTAGTTCTGCTAGAGATGAATATATTAAGATGAAAGAGATTGCAGAGAAATCAAAAAATAGGAGCATGATTGAAAAAGTTATTTCTTTTTATAATATGTATCAGGGTGTTAAAAATGAAAAATAAACATTTGTCTATTATTTATGTTTTTTTATTTCTATTAGTAGGAGTTTTTTTTATCTCAATGGTATTTGCCGGATTTAGAGCCTCTGAGTGTGGCAATGGCATTTTAGAAGATAATGAGGTTTGTGATTCTGGAAATGTAAGCGGAGTGTCTGGGGATTATTGTTTTTCTGAGGGCGGGTGTTTTGAGGCTGGAAATTGTTCCCCTAGCTGGAAAATTCCATCATTAACCCACACATATGTTCTTCTTAATCCTTTTGGGAATAAGACGTCTTTGGGTTTTAAGGGGTTTTGGTCTGATCGCGGTGAAGTCGAATGTAGTGGAACAGATTGCTATGGTTATGAGGAAGGGAGGTTGGTTTCTGACCCAGATTATTGTCCTGGTGAAAATCAAGAAGCTCTTTATTATAATTGTGGTTGGGATCAATATTGTATAGATAACGCCCCGATAGGTTCAGTGATGTGTGCTCCGTGTATTTGTAAATATGATTATAAGTGGGTTATTGATAGTAGCTCTCTACGGGGTAAATGTTGTCCAAGGGAAGGTAACTGGAGATATGATTATGCAACAGGTGAGTGTGTATTTAAGGTTGAGTCAAAAGCAAATTATGGGATTGTTAATTTATCTGGTATGGTTCAGATAAATTGTTCTGTGGAGGGTTCTTTGGATTATAGTGGATATTCTGAAGGTTCTGTCGAAATTACTTCTATGAGTGGTGTTTATTCTCTTTATTCTTACAAGTTAGGTATAAAACAAAAAATTACAAGCGATATTTCTCCTGTACCCTACAGAAAGGAGGCTTCAAAAAAATATTCCTTTTCTGGGGATCATCTTTTTGCATATTCTGTTACGGAGGATGGTCCTGTTTTGTTTTGTGAGGTAAGTTTAGATGGTAATGTTTCGGTAAATGGAGATATTCATGTGATTCAAGGAGATTATGTTTCAGATGATATTAAAGATATTGATGACGACGGATATATGAGTTTATGGCAGAGGAATTCTTATGCTGATTGTAATAATCCTGATGGATATGTTCGTAAGTGTGTTAAATTTAATGAAACTGTTTTAGATTGTGATGATTGGTATTTTGATGATAATAGTACAATAAGGGGGTTCTCTAGAACTTGTAAGCAAGGGATGGATGGGTTTTTGAATGCATTAGATAAAGAAAAGTATTGTTATAATGATACAAACAACGATGGCGTTGGGGATTTTGCTATGTGTGCATATTGTAAAAATCCGAGTATGACGGAGGTTGCTGATGATATAGATAATAATTGTAAAGGAAGTTGCCAGGGTAATGTTTCTCGTTCTTGTGAGGTGACTAATTATGCGGGTGATGGCATGGAAGATTTAGAGGGTAATCAAAATTGTTCTGGTGTGGTAAATCAATGGGGAATTCAAGATAATTTTTGTCAGATGGTTGATGATGATGTTGTATATTTAGTAGTTCAAGGCGGGGGATTGAAGCTTGAGTCATGTAACGGATATAATAGGGCTATTCAATATGGCTACGGGATTTTAAGTGAGGAGTTTAATCAAGAGATAGACGACCAGAAATATTGTAATGGACAAAGTAGTTGCAGGGTTGATTTAATAGAATTGATTGTTTTTAAGCCAGGAGGAAGATCCTTGTCACCTCTTAATTCGTATTTTTCCTCTACGGATTTTAGAAGATTAGATGCTATGGTTGGCAATATGAGATTTGTTAAGAATTTAGATAACGGATTAACATATATAGAATATATTGATGCTGGGGGTATGAGGTATATTGATGGTGAGGGATGGGTGAATAATGAACTTCAAGATTTTATGTCACAGTATGATTTTTTAAGTCTTAATAACAAAGAGGGGTATGGGCAGATAACTAGAGGTACTTCAAATCTACCTGAACAATATATAGATAGTTTTAGAGGGGAATTTAATAAAAACTTTAGTGATAAATCTATCTTTGATAAGTTTTGGGAGTTTGGAGGAGGTAGTGACGGATTCGATATTTCTAATAAAGAAGATTTCGTTTGGTTAACTCAGTGTGTAGCTAAAGATAAATGTGCTGATGGGGGAGATAATGATGGGCCAAAGGATTTGACTGAAAATTATCCGTTTGCATCGTTTGTTCCAAATATTAATACGGTTTTAATAGATTCTACAGAACGTTCTCTTTCAGAGAGCTTTCCTATTCTTTTTAATTTGAAAGATATGGATGATCCTAGTTGTAAATTTACAGATGGTGGTCAAGCTATTGCAGATAAATATGGATCTTTGTCTTCTTCTGATAGTATCGGAAGTAGAAGAATATTAGATTCTTTTTATAAATATGATCTGTTAAAGCATAATCCCGATGTTTTAGGTGAAAGATATTGTTCGGATATTGATGGGGATGGTTTCTGTAGCAATTCTTTAATTTTTCCAGATTGTGTAGACTCTCTGTCTTTGCCCCTAGGATATGATACTTTGGGGTTGATAGCTAATGATATTAATGGCTGGGTGGGGCTAAGCGAGGCATTTAGCGGTTGGCACGTTCATCCATTTGCGCCAATTGCTGAGCATGTTTGTACCTTTGCGCAGATGGGAGATCCAGAGATCTTCCAAGGAGGAATTATAGCTTCAGATATTAATTGCAATAAGGACGGGCTAAGTGGAGTGGATTTTGGAGGTCTTCTTCATGGTAGTACGCCATTTGATTCAGATTTGAATACTGGTAGAGAGTATAAAAATAGAGTAACTGGAATATTTGGCTGGAATTCTATTTCTCCACATCCGGAGTTATATCGTGGAGATATTTTGTGTCATGTGCCTTCAGAAATGGAAAACCCATATACAAGATTAGCTGTTTCAGTTTCTTTGTTGGCTTATGGCCCACTTGCATTGCCGGCCGTTATAGAAGCTATCCCAGTTGTTTTTTCTTTTGGGGCAAAAGCTAATGCGATATGGCATGGTTCAGTTGCTGTGGTTATGGGTGTTATGATGGTAAAAAGAGGGGTAGAACTTATACCAAATACAATAAATTCGGTAAATCTTTTATTAGATTCTCGAGTATCTGGTGCAGATAAGATCAGTGCTGTAGTTTATTTAATTGATGATTTTGTCGATATTTATGTTCTTGCAATGTCTATGCCTTCTTTTGGGAGGTCTTTTAAAATGGAAATTAATTCAGGAAAATCCACGGTTATGTTTTGGGGAGAAAATCAAGTTGGAGAACGGCCTATAAGAATTACTTCTAGAACAACTAAGGCCGTTACGGATTCACCTAAACCTACTACAGCGGGCTGTTTCCTTGAAAATACTTCTGTAAATTTAGCTAATGGGAGTTTGATGGATATTGAAGATATAAATGTTGGTGATGAAATTGTTGCTTTTGATTTGGAAAATAATGTTTTTGTGAATTCAAAAATAACTGCCACGATGGTTAGAGACGAAACTAATTATAGGGTGATTGAATATGAATAAGTTTATTGTTTTTTTAGTTTTTTTATTATTAGTTTTAGTTTCTTTTATTTCTGCTGGCGAATTAAGAGTTACAGAAGAGCATCCGTTTTTAATAAATGGCTCGTGGATAGATGCTTCGCAATTAAAGATTGGAGACGAGTTGACTTTAGTGAATGGAAGTAAAGTTAAAATTACTAAATTGACTGATGTTATTTCTAATAAAAGTTTTAAAGTTTACAATTTAGAAGCTGGTGAATATCATAATTTTGTTGTTGGCGAAGAGGGTGTTGTGGTGCATAATAGTAATAATGTTCAAACTTTTTTGGGTAATGGGGGGGTAAAAGTGGAACATTTAAGAACCAATGTCGATGTTATACATATTAATGCTAAATTTGCTCAGGGCTCTACACGTAGGGAAATAGTAGAGACTATTAGACTTAACGAGGAAAGTTTAGTGGCTTATATTAAAAATCATCCAAATACACAATTTATTGCCAGAACCGCAAATTCTGCCCTTACGAAACGCTTTAAAGGCTTGAGGAATGTGATGGAGAGTCAAGGATATAGTGTTGTGCAATCCACTTATAATCCTCATCTTTCTGAGAAAGTGGGGCTATATGTAAAAAGGGTGATTAATAGTAGATATCAATATTCTTCTCGCTGGGATTCTATAACTGGAACTCCTGGGAATTTTGTTAAAGGTTCTTTTTCTGGGGGTGCGGTTCTTCATCCATCTATAGGGGATGGCGCGTTAGTGCTAGGGGGCTTAGCAATTGGAGGTTATATTTATGGGTGGAGTGCTAATTTTTTATCTCCTGCTGTTGTTAAGAACTTAAACATTTATAAGATTCAGTCTCTTTTTGCAGAAGTTAATGGCTGTGCAATGAAAAATAGGGATTCGAGTTTTGAACTATATATTAATTTTGACAGTTCTTTTATGAATCAGGAATGTCCTGGGATGACAAATGAGGATCTTTTAAATGCTTGTTCGGATGTTTTAGAAGCTTCAGATTTTTCAGCTGATTATAGAATAATTCCTATGAAATTAAGCTATTTTCAGCTAGATTTTTTTCCAGAGGATTTGCTTATAAAACACGGTCTTTTGCGTAGCTCGGGGAAGACACCATTTTTTTCTTGTATATATCAAGTAGTTCTGTAAAATGAATAAACAATAATGGTAAGAAGTTCAGGAATTATTAGAACAGATTCTTATGGGTGTTGAAAGTAGGAATAATCCTAACATTGACAATTTTATCTTTGTTTCTAAAATATGATTTTTTTAGTCTTGTTTTTTAATATTTTCAATAAATATACTTAAAACCCTAATTTCTTATTATTCTCATGGTAATGTTGGATTATCGTTTGACTGTTGCAGATATAGGGGTAGTTGTTGTTTTAGCGGGAGTTGGCTTGGCGAGTTTAGTTGGAAATTTAAACAAAGGGAATGGGAATATGCCCAAGTATAGATCCGCACAGAGCCTTATCGTTCCGGAAAATTCTTTTCAAAGGTAAGAAGATCAAGGCGGTTTTAGAAATTTTTCTGGAAGTTATTTTTTAGTAAATAAGCACTATCATAACTTTTAAAAACCCCTGAGATATACATTAATTATGATAAAGAAGAAATTATTCTATTTGATATTTGTATTGGTGATCTTTTTCTTTTCTAATAATTTTGTTTTTGCAAAAGATCCAGTTATAATTTCAGATAGTTTAAATAGAACGATAAAAATAGATTATATTAATGATTCTCAAGATATCGTTTATGACTATTATGGAAATACAGAGAATATGCGCTCTATAAGGGTTGGAGATGATTTTGAGATTTATGTATATGATGAGCGTGGTAATTTGTTGAGTGAAAGATATTCCGTAAATTCGAGTTATGATAGATATTATTTGTATTATGCGGATGATAATTTGAAGCAAATTTCTGGAGGTGGTTCTAGGATTATGTTTGATTATTATCCAAATGAGACCCTAAGGTCAGAATCAGTAGTAGTGGATGGTGATAGGCTCCTGGTTACTAATTATGAGTATGATTCTAATAATAGTTTGATTAAAATTGTAAATTTAAATTCTAGAACTGTTTATGAATATGATTCTACAAATCGTTTAGTAAAAGAGGAGGTTTTAACAGAAATTAATGGTGGTGAATATGAAACTATTGAGTCTGTTGAATATGAATATGATGAAAAAGATAATATAATAAGAATGATTGACGGAGTTGGTATAGATGTTGAATATTTTTATCAGAATATTAATTATTCATGTACAGAATACGATGAAGGCAATGATTCTTTTGTTGATTCAATTTGTTCTTATAGTAAATTAATCGGGCAGAAAATAAATAATTACGAAATTAATTATACTGGGGATGATGATTTTGAAAGGTATAGGGGCAATACATGGGATACAAACTATACTCCTATTTATGAGTACGACGAAGAGGGATATTTAACTCGGTTTGATGATATGTACTATCAATATTCTGAAAATTATTCTGCTCTAGATAGTATAAGAATAGAGGATGTTTATGGGGATGATTTGAATGTAGATTTTAATTATTCGGAGACAGATTTATTAGAATCTAGTATTTACTCTTCAGAATTTGGTGGCTTTGGCGAAGGATATTTTTATGATCCGCTTGGGCGTGTTGTTAAAAAATCATTTAGTGAAGAAGATTTCGATTCGGGCATTACCGGAGATTCAATTAGAGGTTTCTTTACGGGTAATTTTATAAAAAATATACTAACTGGTTTTAATGTTTTGGGGTTGGGCGATTCTTCAGAATTTGTTGTTTATTATGCAACACCAGGAGACGGATATTCAGAAATCACTACAGAAGAATACTTGGAATTGATAAAATCTGAAAATATTTGGCCGGAACTTGCTACTTATTATGAAGGTATTATAGACGAGGAAGGTAATATAAATGCAAGTTGGATATCTTCTTCTTGCTTCAATTCAGATATTGGAGAAGATGAAATTCATATAGGGGGATATGTTGAATATGATAATCAAATTGCACACGATTACTGTTTAGATAACAATACACTAGTTGAATCTTTTTGTGGTCGTGTTTTGAAATTGGACTTCTGGAATTTGGAGCCAAAAACGTTTAATCGGGTTTGTCAGTTCGGATGTGAAATGGGAAGATGTTTGACTGCTGAGGAAGTTATGCCCGGTGAGCCAGTGGAATTAGATCTACCGGATGAACCGAGTGCGCCTGGTAATATTTAAATATGAAGGATTATTCAAATTACTATGCATTGTTTTAATAAAAAGGGATTATCGGCCATCATTGCTACTGTTTTACTTATAGCCCTGTCTCTTACTCTCGCGGCCTTTATTTTTATGTGGATGGTAAGTTTTGTTAGTGAGCAGATAGAAGTTGGCGGGAAGCCTGTTGAAGAAGTTTGCAAATCTGTTTCTTTCGTTGTTGACGGAGAGTACGATAAAAGTACAGGGGGGTTAGCCGCTCTAGGTGATGATGGGGGAAATAAAGATACAGGCGCTCAAGCTGGTGATGATAACGGTGCAAAGAATTTAAGTCTTCAAGTTGTGAATAGGGGTAACGTAGACATTAAAGGAATGGAAGTTAGGTTTAATAGCGGTGGAAAATCTAGTTTTAGTACTGTTTATCTTTTTGATGCTCCTATTGCAGATGCAAGTTCGGTTCAGGTTTTTGAGATTGAAGAGGGTGTAACAGAGTTAATTCTTTATCCGGTTGTTATTGGTTCGGTAGTAGGGAAAAAAGTAACTAAACCAATTAGTTGTATTTATTCCGGTAAGACAATTCGTCTGGAGAGTTTCAAATGATTAAGCAAATATTTAAAAACAAGAATGGTTTTTACTCCCGTATGGGTGATAAAAGAATAAGGGGTAGTTTATCTGGTGTTTTTTCTAGGAAAAGGGGATTGAGTGACGTAATAGCTACTGTTCTGATAACGGCTATTAGTATTTTGGCTATAGGCATAGTTAGTCTTTATGTTTTTAATATTATTAGAGATAATACTGTTAATTTATCTGATTTAGATTTGAATCTGAATAATATAGAAGCCTATCATAATAATAATGAAATAATTTCTAATATTTTGAATGCGAATGAGTTTAAGGAAACAGTTTATGTTAGTGTGGATAGGGGGAGGGGGGAGTCTAATCTTACGGGATTGAAATTTGTTTTTGTTGTGGATGGTAACTCTTATGATTGTACTAGAAGGAATGTGCCGAATTTATTAGAGACGAATATTTATGCCTTTAAATCAAGTATATTTAGTAAAAAACCAGAAAAGATTATTGTTATTCCGATAGTTTTGATAGGTAATTCTGAAAAAGTAGCTAAAACAGGGTTTGAGGCTAAAATAATGGATACTGAAATGGAGTTTAGTGAAAAATTTGATGAATGCGGAGGTTTTTGTTGCGGTGCAAATATAGATTTACCTAATAATCCGCCGGAGCCTGCAAAATGAAAAAATTAATATTTTATTTCTTATTTTTAATTATTTTTCTTTCTTTTGGCTTGGCTCTTCCCATGCCGCCAGCGGCACCGTCTATGATGCCGCCAGCGGCACCGTCTATGGGCGATTATTCTAATAATATTTCCAATCCTATTTCTAATGATATTCCTTCTGCGGGTATTCCAGGTGATGATTCTTTAATTTATTATATTTTAGGGGGGTTGTTCTTTCTATTGGTTGTTGTCTTTTTAGTTTATTATTTTGCATATAAGAAGGGTGTGGGATATCCATATGGGAAGAAAGATTTAAATATAAAGAAGGTTATCGAGAAAGATGGTAAAAAGTAGCACTAGTATTTTATTGATTGTTTGTGTAGTGTTGTTTGTAGTTGGGGGGTTTTTTTATCTAAATAATATAACTGGAAATATTATTTTAGCGGATTATTCTATTACTGAATATGCTCCGCCTTACAATATTTTAAAAGATAATGCTTCTATTTTTAATATTACTCCAGAGCAAATAGATGGGTTTGCGGATGAGATTATTAATATAGAAGCTAATGTTTCTATGCCTGGTGGGTATGTTTACAAAAAGGGTTATATTTTTAACTATAATAGTGGACAGTGGGAGGTTTTTAATTTTGATCAAACAGCGGTTGGAAGTTCTTATTGGATAAAAGATTTCGCATCTGTTGACTTAATTATTAATTCTTCTCGTATGTTAACGGAGGGAGAAAATTATATCGTTGCCTATGCTTGTGAGAAGGTTGACGAAGAATGGAAGTGTGGGTGTAATAGTCCTACTAGTTGTGAAAAATGGATGTTACAAATTTTCAATGTAACCAATATTTCTAATCCTGCAGTTCCTACTAGTTGTACTTCGGATGACAATTGTTCAGTTATGGATGTTTGTGATTCAGAAAGAAAAATTTGTGTTGCGAATGTGACGATTGAGGATATTGAGCCGCCTATGTTTGCAGGCGGAACTGGAACACTAGCCAATCCTTATCAGATAGCTACATGGGGCCAATTGAATAATACTCATTTGTATTTGAATGCTAATTATAGTTTGATTAGAAACTTATCTTCTTCTGATGAAGATTATGCCGGAATTGGAGATGATTGGACGCCGATTGGTACCTCATACCCATATAGTTGTCAATATCTTTGTGAGTTTAAAGGAAATTTTGAGGGAAATGGGAATACAATTTCTGATTTGATAATTAATAATCCTGGAATATTGTATTATGTGGGGTTGTTTGGTTCTGTGTATGGAAATATTTCCGATATAGGTTTGATTAATGTAAACATACACGGTAGTTCACATGTTGGTGGTCTCGTTGGATATCAATTTAGTGGAACAATAACTAACTCTTATTCGGTGGGAGCCATATATTCTTCTGATTATACTGGTGGTCTGGTTGGTATAAATAATGGAGCAATAACTAATTCTTATTCAGCTGGAACTGTGGAAACTCCTTATCCTACTGGACCGTATGCGCATCTGGGTGGCCTGGTGGGGCAGTCTCAGGGAGTAATAACTAATTGTTATTCAACTGGAGATGTAACTGGGTATGGTTTATATGTTGGTGGTCTGGTTGGGTGGCAAGAATCTGGAACAATTTCTAATTCTTATTCAAGAGGCCATGTTATTGGAGCTTTCACTATGGTTGGTGGTCTCGTTGGATATCAATTTAGAGGACCAATAACTAGCTCATTCTGGGATATAAATGTTTCAGGACAAACAAATGGTTGCGGGCCTCCTGGTTGCGCTGGAGCAACAGGAAAGACAACCGAGCAAATGAAAAATCAAACTGTCTTTATTAATGCAGGTTGGGATTTTACAAATGTTTGGGCAATTGATTCTTTAAAGAACAACGGCTATCCATATTTCAGATGGCAAAGTTTTTAAGCATTCACTAATTTCTCAAAATTTTTCTTAAACTCTTCTAAATTTTCTGTAGGAATTCGTGCTCCGCAAGCTTCAGGATGGCCGCCACCTGTTGCACCTAAGATGTTTTCCATAGATTTTAATAAATATTCTTTTGCTTTTTTGCCTCTAACTGAGATATTTCCTACATCTTGTTTTTTGTACATAACTAAAACGTGCTTGTCTGGATTGCCAAATTGAAGTTTGTTTGCAAGTTCTGAAGACATGCTAGTTTCTCCTGCATATTCCAAAAGAATTAGTTTTTTTCCAACGTTTTCCGCCTTTTTTAACAGGATTGCCATATGTTTTAGTAGTTGTTCGTATCTTTGGTGGAGATGTCTTGTTTCTGTGTTTTCATCCAGAATATCGGTAGGATTATTTGATTTAATAAAAAGTCTAATCATATTAAGTACGTTTGTGGTTGAATCTTTAAGTCCAAAGTTAATCATAGAAGATATTTTTCCTATTTCTGTTTTATACAAACAATCAAAAGGGCTTTTTGTAGTAGATAAAAATTCAGGGTTTTCTGTTGAATATTCTTTTGCGAATTCTGGCATGTAATTGTCTCCGATACAACCTGCAATTGCTAACCATTGTTCAGATTTTCTTTCAAATGTTTTATAGGCAAGATATGTTGTTGGTTCGCTCGAGGGAAAACTGTTAAAATATTCTATTTTGTCTTTTATCTCTTCTTCAATTTCAACTTCGTGATGATCTACCCAAGTTAAAGGTATTCCTTTTTCAAAGACTCCTTCGATAAATTCATTGTTTACTTTTGGTTTGTCTAGAATGAAAACGTGATCAGGGTTAAGCTCTTCAACTTTTTTCAGATAACTTTTGTCTAACTCTGGAAAGGATTTTATTGCGACGCCCTTGCCACGACCAATCGATTTTTGAAAAATAATAAAACTGCAGAATCCATCTACGTCATTGTCATAGAAAAATAATGGGTTTTGAGATTTTTCTAGAGAGAATTTAATTTGATCTAGCTCTTTTTTTGATAACATCAGATAATTATCCTTCCTTCTGCTATTTTTTCTCTTAACTGTGCAATTTCTTCTTTTATATTTATAGTATTATTTTTTAAGATTTCTTCTAGCTTATTTGTTTCATTATTTAGTATTTCATTCAGAGAGTTAAATTCTTTTATAATGGAAAATGCCTCTTTTTCGGAAATATTCAATTCAGACATGAATCGATATCCTCTCGGAGAAACAATTTCTTCTAATTCTTTTTGGAAAATTAGCCTAGATATGGACTCTAACTCTATAAGTCCTTCGAAACTTAAATTTTCTAGTAAGAGTTTTGTTTTCTTTAGAGATAGTTTTGCGTAATCTCTAATTATCTCTTCTTCTTTTCTTTCTACATTCTTTAGTAATTCTTTAAATCTTAAATTCATTAAATTTCCTTCTTTTCCAGCCTCTATAAAATCTTTTTTAAGTGTTTCTGAGTTTCTTAGGATGATTTCAGCTCTTTGAATTATT
>Ga0268276_1001226_pt1 | contig 26208 bp, 34 predicted proteins | sample saktaG_4_FD_190145 | JGI IMG/M metagenome (GOLD analysis project Ga0268276, IMG submission 190145) | Saline water microbial communities from Sakinaw Lake, British Columbia, Canada - sak_2010_1_5_45m | ecosystem: Environmental > Aquatic > Non-marine Saline and Alkaline > Saline ... | reverse complement strand
AAGGTCTTTGGAAACTTGTAAGGTAATCTCAAAACAAAAATATTTATTTTTTTCTTTTTTATTTAGGCCTCGGCAGAGATCATCTCGAATTTTGGCTAAATGCAAGACAGAGGTTAATTTTAACTAGGATAATTATTTCTATAACGATTTAATTTCTTCCATTTGCAAAACCCTTCTATTTGTGCAGGACTTACCCCTTCAGAAATTAATCTACTTATTGGAGAATACCAATTAGAAAATTTAAGATTTCTTCCATCTACACCAGGCATAAAATGCACAATTGGTGCACTCTTCCTAATTGTGTAAATATTATCCATATTTTTAATCGGTTTTATCAATTCAGAATCGAAAAGCCATTCACAACGACCGATAATTCCATACTTAAAGCCCTTGCAAGTATCAAACAATCGGGGATTATGCAACCCCGAATACCTAGCACTTCTAAATTGAAAAGGTTCATCGGGTAAAATATCTTGAATTGCAAAATTAAATCCTACAGCATTCTCTCCAAGTACTCTTTTATCTTTTTCAACAGCATCAAAAGAAGCAGGCTCAAGAAGCTCATCTGCATCTAAAACCAAAGCCCATTTAGTTTTTACTTTTGTCAAAGACATATTTCTTGTTCGATCATAACCTTTGAAAATTCCATCGTAAACTTTCAAGTGTGCAAATTCTTTAGTCATTTAATCCAACACCTCCCTAGTTCCATCAGTAGAACCGGTATCAACAACAACCGCTTCTTCAACATAAGACAAATGGCATCTCAAAAATCTCTCAACCCCCCCAGCAGGATTCATCTTTTCATCTCTTACAATTGCGCACAAACTTGTATCCTTTAATATTGTCATTTTGTCACATCACTCTACTTTATCATCCAAAGAAAAAGTATAACATCTAGGATCTATAGTCGGAAGATTATTAACATAACTATAAATCGCTTTATTTAATGCAGAATAAGAACCAAACTCTCTTGCTTTTTCTACATAGCTGCTTACAATTAGCCCACTCATGAGCAAAGTCGCTACGCCGCCATGTATTAAAACAAACATTTTTCTAGCTTCAAAATCCTTATCTAATTCCTTTACAGACATTCTTCTTGATTCATTTGCATCTTCTAATGTTTTCATTTTTTTATCTTAGAATTCTATCGTTATTCTTTACGATCACTTCTTAATCTAACATTTCAATCTTAATCAAAACTGTTCTTGGAATCTGGATTCTCATAATACTATGAAGAACTTTATCATTAGAAGGTAAATCAAGAACTCTTTTATGGATTCTCATTTCAAAATTGTCAAAAGTTGCAGTACCGCTACCATTTGGAGCCTTTCTAGTTGTTACTTTCATTCTCTTTGTTGGGAGTGGAATTGGTCCAGCTACGATTACACCAGCTTGTGAAGCAATTGCTTTTATATTTTCAATTACACCATTCAGTTTCTCGATATCCACGCTTTGCAGTTTTATTCTTACCTTTGACATATTCGGTCATCACAAACTCGCTATCTGTGAAGTAATCATATCAAAAAAAGAACCTTTTTAAAGATTACTAATTTGTACAATTCAATGAAAAGATCGAGTTTGTGGCTTCTAATTATTTTTATAATAACGGGGACAATTTACTATTATTCAGTTGATAACATCCAAACAACAGGAAATTCTATTAAAAAAATTCCAATTTTGATAACAAGAGCTATTGACGGAGATACTTTAGAATTAGAAGGTGGAGAAAAAGTTAGATTATTAGGAATCAACACACCAGAGAAAAAGGAATTTTATGGAAATGAAGCCAGCAACTTCACAAAACAATTAGAAAATAAAACAGTCTTTTTGGAAACTACAGGGAAGGATAAATATGGGAGAAATCTAGGATATATTTTTTTAAATAACAAATTATTCAATGAGGAAATTATCAAAAAAGGTTACGCACATTTCTACTCCTATGCAGACGATGAATATACAGAACAACTAAAAGAAGCCGAAGCTTTTGCTAGAAAAAATGAATTAGGAATTTGGCAAAAATCTGAAAACTTTGGTTGTTTAAAATTAATAGAATTAAAATTTGAAGAAGATGGACAAAGATGTACAAATAAAGAAAAATTAACATTACAAAATTTATGCAATACATTAAATATAACAATAAAAGATGATGCTACGCATATTGAACATATATTAATTAAAAGGGGAATCTACGAAAAAAATTATTCTTGTATATGGAATGATGCTGGAGATACTTTATTTATTTGGGATAAAACAGGTTTATTAGTTTTTGAAAGATATTAGCTTGATATAAATATATTCCCACAAATAAAATAGTTGCGCCTAAAAAATATCCTCCAAGTATATCTGAAAACCAATGAACATTCAAATAAATTCTACTTAAACCCAATATTAAAATTCCCAAAGAAGAAAAGAGTACTAACCAATATTTTGTACTAACTGACTTAAGCTTTAAGGAAAAATAAAGTAAACTACCAAACAAAACTACTGAAATTAAAGCATGTCCTGAAGGGAAAGAATATCCTGTTTCAGCTAAAAATTGAACTACTGGCCTAGCCCGCATAAAAAGATGTTTTAGTAAATAAATCAAAACACCAGAAGCACCAGAAACAAAAACAAAAAAAACAGCCTCATTTCTATGCTTCTTAATCCAAAGTAATAAACCTAGAAGAAAAATAAACAAAGCAACATAAAGAGGTTCAAACATAAAACTCAAAACAACACATAAACTATTCAACCAAGAAAATTGATGACTTATAACAAATTCTCCGACATTAGAATCATTTTGAATAACGCCTACATTATTAAGATTAACAGCAACTAAAATAAAGGCAATAAGAAAAAATATCGCCCACCTTAAACTTCTCTCTTTTTCCATATTATAAACAAATACTAATTATTCTTAAATGTTATTATAAGGCGGTGTTAGGGCGCCGCAGCCCTAACACCAATTCATTGCAGCCTAAGCGCAATGAGTATGATATGTGATAAAAAGAGAGATAAAAGAGAATACTTAAATTTATTGAAAATAGGAAATAATAACAAACCAATAAAGCTATATAGACTAGTTACATATATATTTTATGGTCATTAGAGCAAAATGGGTTAAAATGAAAGAAGAACAGAAATGCCAATATAATGGATATAATGATTTTTTTAAAAAAGAAAGCGATAAAATAAGAAGAGAAGAAAGAGAAGAGAAGAAAAATAATAAATAATTAATCTAAATATTTCTGTACAATCGGTAAAAGTTCTTCTGGCTTGTCCACAATATAATTAAAATGTACTGTTGTATTTGAAGAATCTACTAACTTAACTCCTTGTTCAAGTTTTTCACGACCTTCATAACCCCAAGAAACCCCCACAGTCAGCAGTGTTTCGGGCCTTGACGGATTTAATCTCATAACTTTATGTGAAGCGGCAAGATCGTTAAGCGTATCCCCTACATGTAGAGTAAATTCTCCCTCTGCATCAATTAGACCGAGTACTAAAGCCAAAGAGATCTTTGAAGGTTTAGTTATATGATTTCCACCATTAGCACCATGATAATCACTCAAAACTTCGCTAGTTACAAATGAATCAAAACAATGTAAAATACCTTCTCTTTGCAAATCATGTGAAACTGAACCCCAACTATTAGTAGTATTGATCGCCATTCTTGTTCTTCTATTTCGTTTTGAATTATTAGAAAGATGGCCTGCTTCCCAAATCTCCTCAACGGCTTTTCTCATCCCAGGATAAAAACTTGCAGAATTTTGTTTTTTAAAATCATTATATGCAGCCCAAACAGGATGGGTTTTATCATTCATATCACAAGGAAGATCAAAAGAATCATAAAAATTCTGAACTCCTCCTTTCTTATCTAAACATTGATTATAAACACTCAAAAATTCCCTAACGTCTTTAAACGGAAGAATTTTAGAATTCATTTTAGCCCAATGATTAAACCAATTAAACTGTCTTTCAGCAGTCTGACCTATTGTACCGTCATAATCAAAAGTTATACCCTGTAACATTGCACTTCAAGAAATAAACCCTTTAAAAGAATTATTGTACTCTACTATTTCTTTTTCTTTTTAGCTAATAGATTTTCATTTTTATTCATAACTCTCCAAGCTAAAATTCCGAAGATAATCAAAATTGCTATTAGAGATAAGAATACCACTAGCTTATTCTCTAAATTCATAATAATTCCTTCAACTACTAAAATTCCGCCAGTTGCTAAACCTGTTATTTGAATTAAATTCTCAATTGCAAATAAACCTATTAACAAAAGTAAAAATCCTAAACCTGCAAAGATGTAAAATCTATATTGATTGTAAGGTTTCAAAGCTTCACTATATGCTTGTTGACATTTTTGATAAAAATCACAATAGCCTTGAGGACAAGGTGCTTTTATACATTGAACATTCTGAGGAGTCCAAGTTCCATTATTATCCTCACATGTTTGTTTAGTAATATTGTCATAAGTTTCTATAGGGATTGTTCTGGTATAGTCACAATAAGTAGTGTAATCTGGCTCTTTCAAGAATAAACTAGTTCCAACATTAACAGTAGAAATTAAAATTGCCGTAAGAATAATACTAATCAAAATTGATAAGGCTAGTTTGTTCACCATATAATCTCTATTCCTTAGAACTATTTAAACCTTCTTCTTAATCACGTAAACATCATCACCGCGTTTACATAATGGAAGTTTTATTCCAACTGACTCACCTTTATTCACAACTTGCTTATCTTGCTTATCGATCTGCATACTTTCAACTTTATGCCTTACAACGCCTGTTTTATCTCCGATAATATAAACTTCATCTCTTATTTTCAACGGTCCAAAATTCATTTTAACAAATGCAACACCTACTTTGTCCCAATACTTTTCAACTTTGCCAACAAAGACTTTTTTCTCCGTTTGTTCTCCAGAATCTGACTTTGAAAAATCGTCTGAGGTTGGTAATTTTAAATAAAATCCTGAAGAAAAACCACGATTGTAAACTTTCTGAAGTTCTTCTAGTGATTCTTTAATTTCTTTTTCTGATAATTTTTTATCTAAGGCCTTTCTATAAATTTTTGTTACAGCTGAGACATATTCTGGATTTCTGTTTCTTCCCTCAATCTTAAATGACATTATTCCTGCTTTTTTCATTTGTTCTATAAACGGCAAAGTACACAAATCTTTAGCAGACATAACCCTATTATTGTCTAAAACCAATTCAGTACTTTCATTTCCAATTTCACAAACACGATATTCTCTTCTGCAAGGATGAACACATTCCCCCCTATTTGCAGACTTTCCGTATAAAAATTGTGAAATAAAACATCTCCCAGACTCGGAAACACACATAGCCCCATGGCAGAAACATTCAATTCCAACTTTAACCTTCTTAGACAACTCTTTTACCTGTTTCAAAGACAATTCCCTTGCCAAAACAATCCTTTCAGCCCCTAAATTTTGATAAAACTTTGCAGACTCTAAATTCGAAATTGAAGCTTGCGTTGAAATATGGAACGGAATCTTATATTTCTTACATAATTGAATAACAGAAAAATCCCAGCAAATAATAGCGTCGACTTTTCCCTTTACTTGTTTAATAAAATTCTCAACTTGTTTTAATTCACTTTGGTAAATAATTGTATTCAAAGTCAAATACATTCTAACATTATGAGAGCTAGAACTACAAACCCTTCGCATCTCTGGCAAATCTTTAATAGTAAAGTTCTTCGCAGTAGCTCGCATATTAAAACTCTGCAACCCGAAATATACTGCATCCGCCCCTGCGTCTACAGCAGCATGAAGCATAGCAAAATTTCCAGCCGGACTAAGTAACTCATATTTGTTTTTCATGATTAATTTATTGTATGGGGAGTTTTAAAGTTAATCCTCTTTGCAGATTTGTGTATTAACTTAAAAGTTACACCAAAAGAAAGATTTATAAACTAATATCCTCTTAAGATTACATGGTTACAAAGACTTTAAGACAATTTGAAAAAAATGTAGGAATTAGTTTTGGATACGTTAAGAAAGATTTATTGTCTGTAAATGACATGGTTTCTGACTTACACGAGAAAATACAACATTTAAGCTTAAATCACGCTATGCTTTTAGAAAAAATGATGAGACTTGAACAAAAACTTGTTACTAAACCATCTATAAAAGCTACACCTAAGAAAACTGCTGCTAAAAAAACAAAGAAGACTACAGCTAAAAAACCAATTAAGAAAACAGTTAAGAAAGAAACAATAACTTATCAATAATTCTAAAAAAATAAGATTATAACACATGGCAAAAAAAACACCAGAAGTTAATATTCGGGCATATGATTTGGGAGGTTTTGGAGATATTGCTGGGGCAATGAGAGTAGCAAGTTTTCTACAAAAAAGAGGATTGCAAACTCAAATGACTTACTGCCAAAAATCAGCATATAACAAACTAAGAATTCTTAATCCTGACACCACTATCAAAGCAAATAATACTGCGAATCTTGGTCGCGCAATTCAAATAGATATTGCAGGTCATTATAGAGATCCAAGAGTTGGTAGAGATAATAGTGTTCCACATACTTTTACAGAAGATATGGACAACTCTCAAGATAGAAAGAAAGAAACACCTCTATATCTTAAAAGTGGTTTAAAACCAAGAAAAAACACTCTCCCCCTAGAAATTAGAGCTACAGAACATGTCCCTATGTTTTATAGACCTTTTAGGGAATGGGAATTGCCAAAACCAGAGCAACGAGATGCTAGAGCACAAATTATGGAAACATATACTGCTCAACAAACACCAATAAGAAAGTTAAAAAATGGAGCAATAAGAGCTTTAAAAAACACAGACAAAATTGGTTTTGCACATGTAAATCCAGGGATGGATATCGCCAATTTATTTTCGCACCCCTACTTTTCAACAGTTAAACAAGCCCATCGATATTCTCCAACAAACTTTGGAATAGGTGTTTTTTTCAATGCGAAATTAGAAGAAAAAATTGCAACTATAGGAAAAAGACGTAATTGGAATATAATAAGGAGCAATGGGACTACAGAAAACTACGACCAAGAGCAACCCTCTGTTTTCTGTCTTGGACCTCAAACACAAACAAAAACTACCGGGCTATTTTTGTCAGCAAATATGCCTAATTTAGTCACAGGAGATTTGTCTCTTTCAGATGCCATGTATGGATTAATTGCAATGCAAGGTCCTGCATTTTTTTATGAAACCGCTCCTTGGAAAACAAGTACACTAACGGAATTAAGTAGTATGATAAAAAGAAGTAGCAAAAAAATGGGACAAGTATTTGAAGACATGTTTCTAATAGGAAGCAATTCTAAAAAATTCTATTCCTTAGGAGAAAATCTAAAAGAGTTGTATAGGGAATCGATCGAAAATGTAACTAAAACATTTATCTTTGACTCAGTAAACAAACAATACCGAGAGGTAATGCAAGAAGCTATAAGAAAAGAGATTCGAAAGAGATTTGGTAACGTACAAGTTCAGGCACAAGGAATATCTAAAGGATTCTATATTCAACCCGGAGCGCAATATTTACTTCAAGATGCAACAGAATCAATCATAGACACTCTAAGAGAGGATCAAACATTTTTTGCAAAGGTAGAAAAGACGAGAGAAAGAATGTCACGATAATTCTAAACCCAAATCTTTTTAAACCAATTCAGACAGAAATAATTAAGCCTCAATAGTATATCAGTTAGTACACAGCCCTGTCGCGGCTGGGAGCCGGGTGCGATTCCCGGTTGGGGCGTCTTTAGGGCGTAATTTCCCTTATGATTTCTAATATAGCTTAAGAGTAAAACAAGGAGCGTAGTACTTTTTTGTTGACACCTTTCTCTTAACTATACTATGAAGAAAGATGTTTATAATCACGAAGGGAGATATAAGACCTGGAAAGAAGACGCAGTCTTATACGGAATAGATGGTTTAACAAAGGAAAATTCAGACATGGTATTGAGATATCTTATTGATATGGAAACTGGTACAAATATTTCTATAAAAAATAAGAAGGGTGCTAGAAGTTATCCAAGATTAAATAATCTAAAGCAAAGAATGAGACAATTATTAATTCTCCTCCAAAATAGGGGAGTAACTAATATAATTCAAGTTACGGATTCTCAAATAAACGCGTTATTCAACGATATGCGCTCTGGCGCAATCGCTACCAAAAATGGAGAAGCATATCGTTCCGCAGGAGACTACGCAAAAGTATTCGCCTCCTTTTGGCATTGGTGGATGAAAGTGAATAGAAAAGTAGGAATAGGAATAATCGACCTGACAGAAGACTTGGATAAGAGCTCTCCAGAAGGGAGATTCGTTTATATTACAAAAGAGCAGTTAGACTTAATGCTACCTTATCTAACCGAAGAAGAACAAATAATAATCTGTTTTATTTTTGATACTCTAATCAGAGCACCAACAGAATTAATGTCTATGAAAGTAAATAATGTTTTTATTAAAGATGGACAAGTTTGGATAACAATTCCAAAAGAAATAAGTAAAATTACCAACTTCGAAAGAAGATTTAATCTTCTCTATTGTGGTGATGCTTTAATTGAATATATTGCAAAAAAAGGATTAAAACCTAATGATTATCTTTTTGACTTTAAACACAGCCTTCTAACAGAAAAGTTGCATAAAGTAGGAAAACAACTCTTTGGTGAAGGAGTTTCTGACCCATCTGCTGGCGGAAAATACGAAGAGCTAAGTATGTATGATTTTAGACATGCTGGTGCAGTTCATTATAGAATCTTGGCGTCAAAGAATGCAAAAATAACATTGGATTCAATAAGGCAAAGAGGCGGATGGTCTGATTTTAAAATGTTAAATTATTATACAAAGTTTATTGGAATTGATGGTTCAATAGACAAAAACGATTTGATTATACCAGAAGATAAAACAAAAATGGAAAAAGAAATAGAGGAACTAAAGAAAAACGATTCCTTAATGGCTAAAAAGTTTATGGGACTTTTAGAAATACTTAAACAACATCCAGAAGAAATGAAAATTATATTTAAAGAGAATAAGAAAGAGATACGAGAGTTGTTTGTTAGTTGTTAATTATTAATGTTTTTTAATACTTTAACACTACCTAAAACTTAAAGTTTTCTTGCCAATATAGAGATAATCCAAACTATAACTGCTACTGCCAGAATTGTACTCCATGCAGGATTATCTAACGCAGCTAAGAGTATGCTCCCAGCTGCAAGTATTGAGGCAACACCATACCCGAAGGCTCCAATTTTTACTGACATATCAATTATAAAGAATATCCTTATTTAAATATTCTCTTTATCCCTCCATAAACAAATCCAACTATAAAAAAGTATACTCCTATTGCTAGAAAAAACCATCCAACAAAAGTTAAAAGACTATTAATCATAGTAAATTGAATTTTTCCAGAGCTAAACATCCACCCCAAGAAATTTATATATAAACCAGAAATAATTGTTAACCAGATTGGATATAGCTTTTCCCACAGTTCCTTTTTACTTTGGTTTATAAGATTTTTCTCACTTTTTTGAAGTTTAATATAGAAACTCCATGAATTATTAAAAAGACACCTTGAATCGGTAATTACCTTCTCGGTTATTTTTTCATCAATTAACTCATCAAACTGTTCTCCTAATTTCATCAGCTCATTTGTATATTCTACCGTAGCAATTAGTCTATTAGAAAAAGAATCTATTAGTGATTCTGCCATTTCTAATACCGAACCAGTATATGCCAAATACATCTTTTCTCTTAAATTTAGTAGTTCTAATTCTTTCTTGCATTCGCAAATCTCTTTATTAAAATCTATCCCTTCAAACTCTAAATTTGTTTTCTTGTCAAGGTAATGTAATTCTTGTATTGCTTCAATTATCTCTTTTTTCATCTTAAGCTTTGAACCTCACCTTAGTCCTACTGGGAACTCTTGCTGTAAAACTTATCCTCTTTCCCCTAGCCCTAAAACTTACTTTTGTTTTAACTGGTTTCCGGGCCCAAAATGAAACGATTTTCTTACTCATAGAGTATTTTACAAAGATGCTTATTCTTAAATTTTTTGGTTTTTAATGCCTTGGCAGAATTTATTTATCATCAATATTCTCTTTCAACTTATCCAGTTTCTCTTTATTACCAATATACGCTAACACTTTTTGTTTTATCTTACCATTAATACTTTTATTTTCAACCAAATAATAATACTTCTTTCCTCCGATTGTTTTTGCTCTAATAAATGCCATACTAGGCACTATATATCTAGGTATTTAAATCTTTCCTTTTGGATGTATTATATATTATGTAATACATGTTCTTTTTAAAAAATGGTACGAGTGCGTCGTAGATATGACTATTAGGGTTCTGAAAATAGGGGTGCCGTGAAAAATGTTTTAAAAAACACAATAGAAAGATTTATAAATACTTAGGCACTAGTATATTTATCAAAATGAATAAAAAAGGAAGGCTTTCGCCTCCCTTCGTCTTCAACCTTCAAGTAAAAGACAATGAAACAAGCACAAGAGAACTATAAAAATATTTGTAATGACAGAATAAGCGAAGCAGTCGGAAAGATACTAGATTTATTTAAATCTGGAAACATTCCGCAAACAATAGCTTTATTGACTAATCCTAGAATAAACATTCCCTTATCTTCTTGGAGCCTAAGAAATAAGCTTATAGCCTTTGCAAACGGCACGGAAGACGCCAGGGGCTTTTTATCTTGGAAACAATCTGGAAGATACATAAAATCAAATAGCAAGGCGTTCTATATTCTCGCTCCGCTGATAGTTAGAAATAAAGAAGCAGAAGAGAACCCAGACGCTCCACTTTTAAAAATAGTTGGCTTTAAGCCGATTCCAGTTTTTAAGGCAGAAGATACAGAAGGCGAGCCCTTAGAATCTGAGCAAATAGAACTGCCAAATTTTAGATTTTTAGATGTTGCTAGGTCTTGGGGTCTAGAAGTAAAGGCAACTGGTTTTAGTTCTGGCGTTTATGGTTGCTATTCACCAAGCGAAAAAAAGATTTTAATGGCATCACCAGAAGAAGAAGTATTTTTTCATGAACTAGCACACGCAAGCCACGACAGAACAGGACTTCTTAATAAAAGGACTAAGGAGCAAAAAGAAATTGTTGCAGAGTTTGCCTCTGCGGTTTTAGTTTACTTATCAAATAAAGAAACTGATAAACTAGGAAATGCTTACGATTACTTAAAAGCCTATTGCGGAGAGCAAGACATAAACAAAGCAGTCTTAAGTTTAATCTCTGACATTGAGAAAGTTTTGAAACTAATCCTAGAAGCTGATAACCTAATTAAACAGGAGGTCAATTTAATATGTGCTTAAAAGCTTTCGAGGAAAAAATGATTCAAAACTATATTGATGAAACTTATGATAGAATAAGAGACGAAATAGATTTAAAGAAATGGGAGGAGCAAGATGCTAGTCACTAAATATTCTGACCTTACTTTTTTTATTAATATGTTCAAAAATAATAACTGTGATTTATTAATAATCGAGTCTAAAGGCGGTTGTGGTAAAAGCCGACTATTTGAAAGCGTCATGAGTGAAGAGCCTTATCTTCGTATTTTAAGCCATATTACGCCGATGCAGATGTTTATTCTAGGATATAAGTATAAAGACAGAAAGATTTTAGTTGATGATGTAGACGGCTTACTAAATAGCGATGAAACTATTTCTTTATTAAAGATGTTTTGTGAAACTCGTGAGATTAAAGAAATCGCCTGGCTTACTACTTCAGGAATATTAGATAAAGCAGACGTTCCGCCAAGATATGAAACACGCTCCAAGGTTTGTATTTTAACTAATTCTTTTAAAGAGCTAACTAAAAAAGTTTCCGCATTGAAGGACAGGGGCTGGCATATTGAATTTAAACCGACAGATGAAGAGATTCTAGGTAAGATACGGGAGATTATTTCAGACGTTCCAAGCAAGTTATCTCTTGAAGAAAGGTTTGAAGTATTTAATCTTATTAGAGATTATTCTAGGTTTTGTGATTTTAGTTTAAGGACTTTCATAAAAGGCTTGCATTTATGCACAGAGTGTAAGAATAAAGAAATTTATTGGAAACAAATACTTTTAACAGAAATGAAAATAAATCCTAAACTAGTTTTAATAAATGACCTAATTAAAAAACATAATCAAGACAAAGAACGAGTTGAAGAGTGGGAAAGGCAAGGACTTTCTAGACGTTCCTTTTATGATTATAAAAATATTTTAGTGCAAAAGTGCGGGGAGATATAAAATAAACAAAAAATAATTTCTACACGAAATAAAGCTCAGCATTTACAAAAAGTGGTAACATATGTTTAAATATTAGTGAATATTTATACAAAAATGAGGTGGTGACTCGGGCACTGCCTTGAGTCTCTACTTCTAGGAAAACATAAATGAAAAATAAAAATTACACTAATTTAACTAAACAGGAATCTCATAAAAAAAATTTGAACAGTCTTTTTTTATGTAATTATAATGGAATAGACCTTTATAAGATTTCTGGTTATTTTAGAGGGGGTGAAAATAAATGGCAAACGAAAAAGGAATAATTATTGCAATCATAATGGCAATTGTTCTATTAACAACCGGAGCTGCAACAGCAATTGTAAATGCGTTTGGCAATGCAATGGGTTGGGGATTTGGCGGATTAATGGGCATATTAATTATATTAATGATTGTATTTGCTGGATTTAATAAAAGATAAATAACTTCAGTTAAATATTTATTTTTGGGGCTTTTTTTAATTTTGCCCAGCTTATTTTAATTAGTTTATTCATATCGGTTCTACTCCTTTAAAATACTCAATCAGATTTAAATAATTAGACTAGTATTAGAGGGGATGGATAAAACTATGGAAAAGATTTCTAGAATACTTAGAATAGAAAGAGATAAGGAAATAAAAAAGCAGAAGGTTAGACAAGGGCAAATCCTTAGAGAATTGAAAAAAGTTATGTCGCAGATTGCGAAGGAAATGGGAGATATTATTTTTATCCCACATATTTTAAAGAGAATGAAGAAATATCCAGAAGAAGAGATTTTGGAAGCTTTAAATTATTTGAAATGGAATAATGAAGTTTTTATAATGAATGAGCGAGTTTGGAAGATTAAGTGAAATAAACCTTCAGTTCTTTCAATTTTAATTTTCCCTTTTTGGTAATTTTATAGGGTCTAAAATTTGATGATTTTTCATTTATACATTCTGCGAATCCTAGTTCTTTTAGTCTTCCGAACAGTCTACTAATGATTGGTCTATGCTTATTGAGCTTTTTAGAAAGCACCTGAGCCATATAGCTTTGATTATCTAATTCTTCAAGTATGACTAGTGCTGTCTTACTTCTTGTAAAAAACTCTATTTCCTCATTTGAAAGCATCCTCTTATGCGTATCTTATTAAATTTAAGATAGAGTTATATCTTGCGTATCACTTTGGGTAAGATATAAAAAGCACAAAAAACAAGAAATTGAATAAACAATTGCAGGTAATAACGTGAACATAAAATGCAAGCATAAAACTAAGTGTAAGTCATTCGGTACAATTAATTGCGTAAGTTGCGTGCATAATACCTTTGAAGATTTCTATGAAAAAATAAAAGAAGAGGGCGAATCTTCAATGCAGGAAGAGGAAGAAGAAAAAGAAAATCTTTCAAAAAAAGTGGCAATGCATCCAAAATTTAAAGATAATCAAGAAGACAATGATATAGAATTTATTAAGAGGTTTTTCCCAAAAATAATTGACGAATGGGACGATATCGCAATAGAAGAAATTGCAGAATCTGCTAGAGATATGGCAGATAATGGATTAAACGAATCTGAAGATGAGTGGGAGGATTTAACAGACGAAGATAAGGAAAATTACGGAAGAAAAATAGCACAACACCCTGATTTCTTTAAATTTATTAGAAGTCACACGACTCGTAAGATGTTTATTAGAAAAACATTTCCAGAAATATATAATGAAGTTGATGAATTTGCCTTAAATGATATTAGCAATATGGCAAAATTTATTTTTGATATGGATTTTAAAGATAAATCTAACAAAGAGAAAGGAGATACTAATGGGGACTGAGAGGGTACAATTTATTCATTGTGCGGATTTACACATAGGAACTAATAGAAACAATAATATAGACCGAAAACAAGACTTTTCTGATAGTTTTTTAGATTTAGCTGGTTACGCGATTAAGAACAAGGTAAATTTTATCGTTATCTCAGGAGACTTTTTTGATAAAAAGCAAATAGACCCAGATTCTTTACAAGGGGCAATGAGTGCTTTAAGGTTATTAAGAGAAGAAAAAATAGATGTTTTAGTAATAGAAGGCAATCATGATGCATCAATTTACACAGACGAAAATTCTTGGCTATCCTTCTTGTCTAAAAATAATTATCTAAAATTGCTTCAAACTAAATTTGTTAATGGAGAACCAATCTTGGAAGAATGGGATGAAGGTGCTAGAAAAGGTTCTTATGTTGACTATGGGCACACTAGAATTTTCGGAGTGGGATACTTGGGTGCATCGACTAAGAAAAAAATAGAACTAATTGAACCTAAAATCGTAAAAAACAAATTTAATATTATGTTATTACATGCAAGTGTTAATGCCATGCTACACTTAGACTTGGGAGGTGTTAAAAAAGAGGATTTATCTATTCTAAAGAACAAGGTAGATTATCTTGCACTAGGCCACATACATCAGAAACAAGAAATGGATGGATGGATATTTAATCCAGGATCATTGGAGAATTGGCGGTTTGAAGAATCTGCTCATCCACATGGATTTTTTCATGTTACTCTTGAGTCTGGCAAGGTAAAGGAAATAATATTTAAGGAAAGCAAAAAACGTTCAGTTTATCTTTGGAAGATAGATATTTCTGGCTGTAGAGATTGCAATGCAATTTATAAAAAAGTCTTAGATTATTCGGAGAAAAACAAACCACTTGTGGCGGATGAAAAACCAGTTATAATTATTAATTTATTTGGGAAAGTAGATTTTTCAACAATACAGATAGATAATGAATTTATTAAAAAAGAAATAAATACTAGATTCAAACCACTAATCTGCGAAATTAAAGATGGATCGAATGTACTTATGCAAGATGGCAAGGTTGTTATTCTCCCAAATAAGAGCGAAATTGAAAGAGAAGAAATAGAGAAAATGATAGAGCTTTATCCAGAGTATAGAAAAAACAAGAGTAAGTTTACTGATTTAATTCTAGCATTTAAAGCGAAGGCATTATTAGACTTCAAAGAAGAAGACTTGATTGATTTAATTAAAAATAATCTTGAGGAACTAAAATGAAAATATTAAAAATAAAACTAGATAACATAAAGAGTTATGAAGATGGTCCAATAATTAATTTACATCAAGGAGTCAATTTTATATCTGGAAAAAATGGAAGTGGCAAAACCACCTTACTCGAATCAATTGGATATGGGATTTTTGATTTTTGTAGATATACAAATATTTCTAAAATGTTGAGGGAAGGTACAAAGAGCGGAAAAATAACCGTTTGGTTTTCTTTTGAAGATGAAAGAGTTTATCGCTCTGAAAGAAAAATAACTCAAAATAGCTCTACGTGGACAGTCTATGAAGATGAAGATGAAACAGAAATTGTTAGTGGTGCAAAAGAAGTATTAAGCTGGATAAAGGAGATGATGGGGCTACAAGAAGAAGTTAACACTTCTCAAATATATTCAGAGATTATTGGAGTTAGTCAGGGCGAGATTACTACATATTTTAAGATTACAAGTGAGGCCAAACGAAGAGACCATTTTAGCCCAATAATTAGCGTAGAAGACTACAAGAAAGCATATACCGAAACAAGTTCAGTTCCAAGTAATCTTAAATTTCAAATACAGGAGATTGAATCTAAAATCTCCCAAATAAAAGCCAAAACAGAAAAATATGAGATTAAAAAAGAAGAAATGGAAAAAGTAAACGCAGATCTTAAGAAAATAGATGAGGATCTTAAAAAGAAGAACGACGAAGTAAAGAAAGCAGAAAAGTCTTTTGAAGATTTAAATAAAAAGAAAGAAGCATTGGGAAATCGTCAAACTGAAATAGAATTATTAGGGGTTAGATTAAAAAGTAACTTTTCAGAGAAAAAAAGATTAGATGAAAACTTTAAATCAGCACAATCTGCAAAAGAAATTATTTCTAAAAGCTCTCAAGGATATAAAATATACATTGAAACAACCAAGGAATTAGAGAAAGCAGAAAAAGACATTAGAAAGAAAGCAGAAATATTAGCTAAGAAAAATAAGCTTCTAGCAAACAAACAGACACTTGAAAAAGAAGTGGAAATTACAAACAAAACTAATAAAGAAAGCTTAAATAAAAATTCTATAGAAATAGATACAGAAGAAAAGAGCTTGAAGTCTATCTTGCCAAAATATGAAAAGACTAGAAAAGATTTAACTCTTGTAGAAAATAAATTAACTACTTTTAACGAAACAAAAGAAATAAGTTTAGACGATTTGAAGGAGTTGATTAATTTAACAACGAAAAATAATGAAAAAATTGAAGAAAATAAAAAAAGAGTAGATAAATTAAAAAAGAGTATAGGGGTAGATGGATTAAAAAAAGAATTAGATATTAATAAAATACAAAAAGAAATAAAAGATATACAAAAGAAAATCACCCTAAATGAAGAGAAAACTGGTGCTCTTAAAGAAAAAGCAGAATCCTATAAAATTAGCTTAAAGAAAGGGGGGGTTTGCCCACTATTGAATGAGCCCTGCAAACTTGTTAGTAAAAAAACACTGAGCAAGAAGATTGAAGAGAATCTACTTGAATTAAAAAAAATAAACGAAGAATCTATTGTGCTAGAAGATAAAATAGAAAAGCTTAATGTGGAAAAAGAAAAGGCGATTAGGTTTAATGCAAATAGGTCACAAGCAAAAGAAAAGCAAAAAGAATTGAGAGATTTAGAGAAAGAAAGTAAGGACTTAAATGATCAAATAAGTCCGCTAGAAATTAATAAGAGATTAACAGGTATTAACAGAAAATTGTTGGCTATAGGAATAACGGCAGAAATAAGCTCAATAAAAGACAAAAATTTAATTTTAGATTACCTTAGGAAAATAAAATCCGACATTAGTAAAAAATTAAGCGATGGCGAAAATAAAGTTTCTGCAGAGAAAACTAAGCTAGATAAATTATTAACTAATTATGAAACAAATAAAGAAAAATTCCTGGAAAGAATAAAAAAGTTACAAATAGAAAAAAATAAACTGTCTTCTTCTCAACAGATATTAGTTAAGAAAGTTAGAGAACTAGAATCAATTTTAATTGAAATCAAGAACATAGAAACTGAAGAGAAAGCTTATGTAAATTCTGAGACAGAAATGGAAAAAATAAAGATAACTATTTCTAAGAATAAAAAAAGCTATGATGATTATCAAAAGAACATTAATGAATCTGCGAATCTAGATAAGCTAAAAATTAGTCTTGATAGGTTAAATATAGAAATTAGTGACCAACAGAAGAAAAGCAAATTATTGGGGGAGGAGATAGCCAATATAGGAAAAGAGTATAGCGAAGAAACTTATCTTTCTATAAAATCTTCTCTAGAGAAGTTTAAAGAAGAAAAAATAAAAGCCGAATCAGCTAAAGCTGAATTTACAAATAAACATAAAGATTTGATCACATTGATAGAAGAAATGGAGAAAGAATTGTTAAAAATTGTTCAATTAGAATTAGATAAAAAGAAACTGCAAGAAACAGGTTCCGTAATTGACTTAATAAGAAAAGTCTTAAATGAAGTTGGAAAACCAATAGCTCAGAGATATTTAGATTCCTTATCTGCTTCAGCTAATATGATCTATAATACTCTCTCTGATGAAAAAGTAGTTCTTACTTGGGAGTCAGATTATATGATAAGGCTTACGAACACAGATGGTACGCGAGAGTTTACTCAATTGTCTGGTGGCGAGCAAATGTGTGCAGCCCTATCTGTACAATTAGCTCTCGCTAGGGAGTTTTCAAGGGTAGGAATCGCTATATTTGATGAACCTACGAGTAACCTTGATGATACAAGAAAAGACTCTCTATCAGATACGATTGCAAAAGTTAGGGAAGAATATGGATTTAATCAATTGTTTATAATTAGCCATGATTCTACTTTTAGTAATTTAACTGAAGAAGAAATACACTTAGAGAAAGTAAATGGAAAAACTGTTTTAACATAACCATGAAAAAAATTCTTATTAAAAATGCTATAAAGAGAAAAAAAGATTATATTTATTATATAGATGATAAAGGAAATTTGTTTGAGTATAATTTCTTAAACAAAAAAGAAGTGCCAATCCTCTTAACAAAAAGTATTGTAAAGAGAAAACATGGGTGTATTTATAGCATAGATGGAAAAGGCAATTTAATTGAATCCTCACCTATAGTTTCTACTAAAAATCAAAGCATATCACTAGACACATATAAAGAAGAAGATTATATTGTAAGGGAAGCAACTATAAAAGAAGGAAAAAATAGTTTTTGTGGACAATATAATTCCTCTAAAAATAAAGAGTTTGTTATTGCTTATGGAGAATCTGAAGATAATGATGATGATTTGACAAAGAAGGTGGGAAGAGTATATTTAATAAAAAATAATGGCATTTTATGGAAAAAGAAAATTTATAGGCCCAGACTTGCGTTGGTTACAAACAAAGGAAGAGTTATACTCTTTGAGGATTCTGCTTGCTCGGAGAATGGCTTGGGCTGTAGAATGCATATTATAGATGAAACAGGTAAGAATATATCTGCGTGGGATTTTATTGCTAATATAAGAGATAATGAACTACTTCTCAAGAACAATGAATTAATATTACAAACTTATGCTCCCGAAAATGCAGCATATTTATTTAATATCGATAATCTTACTTTGATAAAAAAAATTAAATATCTCCCTAGACGTAATTTTTCAGAAAAAAAGACTTTTGAAGAATTTAAAAAAGAAATACTAGATATGCAGGTATTTGATCAAAGAGGGTTTGATGAGGGGAAAGACAAGCAAAAAAATGAATATAAAATACGAGAAGAACAACTAAAGTTGTTAAAAACAAAGCAGGTAGAAAAATTAAGCTATAATGATTTAGTTTGGGTGGGATCAATTTATTCAGGCGATTTTTATTCTGATTTTGGTGAGCCTAAAAAGGCATTAAATTATATACTTAAGGCAATAGAGCTAAGAGTAGATAATCCCCAACCCTATGTTTTAAAATTGGCAGGATTTTGTTACGAAAAATTGAAGGATTATGTTAATGCAATAAAGTATTATGAATATGCTATAAAAAGATTTCCTACCTATAGAACGGGAATTGTTGGAGATCATTTGGAATTTTGCAAACTTAAACTAAATAAAAAGACAAAAGAAGACTGGACTTCTTTTATTGTAAATAAAAAAGAATGCTGAATAATTACAAGAGATTAAGATTGTGAAGGAATTCAAGAGATGAAACTCAAACACAAGCCTGCTATCATGAGAGTAATTATAAACAATCTATCCGATAAGGAAGAATTAGATTTTATAGGAGAAATAAATCGCATTGAAGAAAGCATAGAGATTACTCGTATGAAAGAAAAAGAATATTGGGATAATTATTTGAATAAATTAAATGAGATAAAAAAAGATTTGAAAGAGAACTCAAATACCTTTTTTGATTTAATTAGTAAAGAAAAAAGTATGTGGCTTGATAAAATTAACAAATATCCTGTTTTGTATTCTACCTTAAAAAAGGAATTGATAGTCAGAAAAATACTGAATGAGAATAAAAGATGAGTAACCCCGCATTCTTCGAAATAGTAAATTATGAATATAAAATACTTCAGTTTTCTTATTTTAAGTTAAATGGGGAGTTGACCAAGGAAGAAAGAAACTGCTATCTAGAATGTTTTCTATTGCATTCGAAAGTGTTATTAGAATTCCTACTAGGGGTTGGCCATTCAAAGCACTCTGAGAATTTTTTAGAAGAAGATAAAAGTAAAGAATGGGTAGATACAAGAGAAGAAATTTATTTTAAATATGATACTCGAAAAAAAAATAGATTTAGAAAATTTAATGCTTTGCTTTCACATATTGGAGGAGACAGAGAAAATTTAATTACCAATGAAAAGAAGTGGGATGTAGTAGGGTTATTTAATACAATAAAAATATTGTTAGAAAAATATTCGGAATACTTAGAACCTTCAGACAAACCAAAAGATTGGCTAGTAAACTTTTATCAAATTAAGATAGATGAAACTAGACTATTCAGTCAAAAGACTTCTGATTCTGATTGTTCGTTAAGGGTGAAAAATGAATTCTAATATTGCTCATCAAATAGACCGATATCTCTGCTACCTATATTTTTCCAAAAGCGATTATGAAACAACTCCGAATAATTTACGGTTAGGTTATTATTTTTTTACATTTAGCCAAATAATTTATGCAATATTAGAACATTTGAGAGAATATTTTTTAGAGGATACCTACTTAGAAGAATACCGTGCAGTTAAATTATGTAAGGATAAAATTGCTAAAATAATCCCTCATAAACTAAAACATACTGGAGTCTCTTTTACAGATACTCAAAATATGTATGTAGACATAAGAGAAGAGTCTCTAAAAGTAGAAGTTGGCAAAAGTTATCTCAAGATAGATAGAATAGATACAAATATTAGAAATTTAGAAGCAGATACTTCTGATAAATATATCGAATTATGTTGGAAAGAAGTGGAAACATTATTTAATTATTTATCAACAAAAAATCACAACTTTATGAAAATGAGCGAAGGAATTTTTAAAAACAACTAATCTTCCCCCAAATCCTTCCGTTTACTCAAACTAATCCTAAGTCCCTTAACAACTTCAATTAACTTATTTACATCTTCGTCTTTTAGCTCTCCTTTAATTATATGAGAACCAAGTCGAACCGAACAAAGCATTGAATAAGTATCGTATAATCCTTTATCTTTTAAAACAGCAATTAATTTTTCTTTATTTTCATCTTCAATTTCTATTTTATCAAATTCCTTCACACTAGCTTTCATATTACTTCCATAAATTGTATCAAGACCTTTTTCTTTAGCAAATGCAATTAGTTCTTCCTTTAATTTATCTTCTTCCTCTTGAAGTTCCGAAAGTTTCTTTTTAATCTCTGAAAATTTATCAACAATCTTAACACCGTCATCTTCTTTAAATTTCTTAACATCTTCAACGCTTTCTATTTCTAATTTATGTTTGAAACTCGGGCACATCGACTTAAACCCACAATAGTCACAAAGAGGCGTTACGTTAGTAGGAAACTCTTTAGCATTCTCAATCTCTTTGATTAATGAAACAACTTCGTTTTGTAATTTATCTAATTGTTCAGGAGTTCTCTCAGATACAACTTCTTTATTAAAAGCAAGCATATGCCAAACCAACTTAACAGATTTCGCGTCCTTGAATTTATCTTTAACCCAAAAAGAATACATCGCCAGTTGTCTATCAGAATCAGCTTCCTCTTGGTCTTTCATTCTTGAATTAGTTTTATAATCACAAACATAATAATTTCCTTTGTCATCACAAGCAAACTTATCTATTCTTACATGCCATTGATTGCCATCCGGTAAAGTCATCCTATCTTGCGTTTCCAGTCCTAAAATAGTAAACTGGTCAAATGGCTTATACGTATCATAATAATCCGAAAGAAACTTCTCACCCATTTTCTTATAATTGTCTGCACTTAACTCTTCTTTTACAATTTTAATATCTGTAGAATATTCTTTATCCCACAACTCTCTATAAAACTTAATAACAGACGCCTTAGCAACTCTTTTGAGAAACTTTTTATCTTTATACAACTTCTCCAGTGTCTGATGAACCATATCGCCCATAAACGCCTCTATGGTATTCTGAATCTCTGGCTTTATCTTCTCAATATATTGTAATTTGTATTTGTAAGGACAATTCTCATAAGTAGAAACTCTTGAATGTGAGTAGGTGGCCATAGAAAGACAACTGATACGCAATATTTAAAGATTTGTAGTATATAGGATAGCAGACGTAAGAAAAAATCAAAAGTATAACTATAAAAAAGTAATCACTATACTATATAATCCATCTAGATTAATTATTCTAAAAAGCACACAGAGCTTATTTTCCTTGGAAAATAGTTTTCCAAGTATTTTGGGCCCTGTGTAAATTAAATTACGCAAACAATAATTGTCTCCACTCATCTTTGAGAATAATTACTGTTGCAGGCCTTCCCGGTTCTGTACCGAAAGGTATATGGTTAATGTCTACTATGCCCAATATGTGTAAAGAGTTCATTACAACTCTTGCTTTCTCGTCTGAACAACCTAATTCGTTACGAATTAATTCGTTACTAAGAGTCCCATCGTGTTTAATTAAAAGCTGAATCAGTTTATATCTATCAAAAGGCATAGAGCTTAAACATACTTGTTTAACAACATTCAGGTCTTCTTCGCAAATCTCTTCCCTATTATTAATTAATGCATGTCCTTTCGCGAGATTAAGCAAAAAATTAATAATTCTAGGGGGTTCTTCAAATAGAGGAGCATTATAATCATAATCCCCACTAGAGTCCGAACTTTTCCATATGGAAAAACTAGCTCGGGCCTTAGAAAGAAATTGAGCATAAGCAATAATCTTTTTTAGAACATCTTCATTCTTAGATACCCATTCGAAATCTCGAATAGGATATTTCTTAAAATGATTGTCTAAGAAAGACTTAATTATGCCTCTGCATTCCTTACATTTTTGGTCATAAGACTTACCCGTAAACATAGACACATAGTCATCATTAGACCTCTCTTTATCCTTTACAGACAAAAAGAACAATCTATTTCCCATGCTACCCATTGTTTGCCAGATAGTATTCTTAATTGGAGTCGTAGCTCCTAACCAAACAAATTTATAGTCTCCAGAGTAACCCCTTTGACCATAAACTCCCGAGTCTTTATTATATCCTTCGCCATCTAGAACTCTAGTAAGAGTACCAAGATTTTCAGTTAGCTTGTCTTTTTGTAAGCTAAACAGCGGAGCCAGCTCAGCTGTAATTAATGCTTTTCTAACTATCCTAGGCAATAAGTCTATCTCCTCCAAGCTCTCAGGACTTAAATTAGCCGCATGAGTTACAAATGCACGAGGCGTAAATTCGTCTGAAACATAGGAGGACTCGACAGAATAAAAGAAACCTAAAGCGGTTGTTTTTTCTCCCGCGGGTTTCCCAACCAATATAAGTGCTGGACAACCGCTTAGCTGTTTTAAGGATAAAGTGGTGTAAGTACATAATATTGGTTCTACAAGTTCCCAGATATCTGGAAATCTCTTGGTTATTTCTTCTTTTACCTGTTCTATAGTTAGAATTGGTTTTTCGGGTTCAACAAAATCGTAGCAAAATCTTGCCTCGACTATCCTAGAAAGCTTCCCATTACATTCAGCACACTTTTTCTTTTGTCTGCTAAATTTGGGCATCTCTACAACAAGTCCGCAATTTTTGCATTCATAACGAGCACTATTCCTCTTCTCTTCCATAGTTTGCTCATCTGTTCTATTTTCGACTTCATTTTCCGGAGAATTATATTCTAATATTAACGTCATTTTTATTTTCTTTCCCTCCTTTCAGCACAGAATCATCTAAAGAGTCAAAGAATGCTTTGTACTCTTCAAAAGTTTCCTTTAAGGTTATGGCTTTTTTTTCTTCCATACCTTAGATAAGCGAAAGGTGTGGCAAAAAAAGTACTACGCTAGAAAATTATATCCTTTTTATAGAATTTATCGACGATTTTTACTGCTCTGAAAAAGTTTTCTCTACCTAAGCCCTCTTTCTCATAGGGATTATTAATCCCTATTTTCTTCTTTCGTAAGTCATCTTGTATTACTTTTCCCTCGGCTACCGAGAAATCTAAAAATCGTTTTATTACGCCGAAACTTATTGCAGGATTACCATTCTTGTTGGGTAAAATTTGATTTAAAAAATGCCTTAAGCAAGCATAAGTTATCCCATTGTTTTTTGATAAATTCTTTTTTAAATAAGAAATATTATTTTTATTCTGGGCATACACCTTTCTAAATACCAAAATAGTTAATTCGGGAATAAGTCTTAGTACTAAAAATATTTTTTCTTTTTGTTCTAAAGTTAGACTGATTTGTTCTTTTTTAATTAAGAATTCAATAAAATCTGAACTCTTGTCTTTTAATAGATAATATTTAGAATCTATTTTAGATAAAATTTTATGAATATCCATTTCTTCTCCTTTTTGCTTTATTAATTCTTTTGAGAGAAAACCTTCTTTTTTTTCTATAAGATTTTTCTCACCAGTCTTTTCATATTCTCTCAAAAGATTGTTATTCTTTTCTCCTAATATTTTATAGGAATTAATATTATCAAGTATGGGTTTAATCAAACCAAGATTATTCATAAATTTTTCCATTTCTTTAATATTTTTCTCGTTTTTCATTTTAATCTCATTTAAAACTACTTTTGTAGGGCGATTTTTATCGATAACAGCATTCTCATCTTTTTGAATTTCAAAAATATTTTTGTCAGTATCGCTTATGAACCCTGCAAGCTCCCGTCCCTGGATAGATATTATAAACTTATTTCTCTGAATTGATTCTATAATCGCCACTATTATTGCCTTCCTAGAAACGCCATTAGTTAAATCCCTTACTTGCAACTTCAAAAAATCTTCCTGTATAATTTTAATTTTTCTTTCCTCTAAAATATCTAAGTTATAGCAAACATCTCTAATTGTAGTTAGAATCATTTCTTTGTAATTTTCTTTAAAATCCAACTTACTTCTAGACCCCCTGGATAATCCCTTTCCCATAATTTCTTTATCTGTTTGTGCATAACCAAATATAGATGTTTTTTTCTTTGTTAAATACTCTTCTTCATTCGAACTGAAATCAAAGGAGTCGCAAAAAGAGCACATTTCTTGTCCTTCATAAAAATGCATTTCTCCACCACAATCTGGACATTTCGCCATAATAATAATGTGATTTTAGATTTTATAAGCAAATCGGTAGAAAGATATATAAACAAAGGCCACTAATTATTATAGAGAAAGGTTTCATATTGAAATCATATACGCCCTATTTCAACTCGGTTGGGGCGTACTACATTTCTGCACGATTTAAGAGTGTCTTTTAAAAAACACTCCAAATTATGACATTTTTGTCTAACGCCCAAACCGCCCTCTTAGCTGTTCTGCATCAAAAAGAGCGTTTAAAGATACCCAAAAAGTATCTCTTTATCGTCGTATAACTTAATTTTAAATTAGGGATTTAGCTTTAAAAAGACCTCTATTCTTGAGGATAGACTTCGGTTTAAATTTTTTTAACAAAAGCTCGCCTTCCATCAGAAGTAACATGTAAATCAATACAAGCATTTTTACCTGTCTTTGTAGAATTATAAAGAGAAGTAGTATCTTGACTAGTTAAATAATTTCTAATAGGGCCAATAATCGAAACCTGTGGTTTAAACATTTTTGACCTTTGAGTGTGGCCTACGGCAAGAGAGAGCATTTCGAAATCCAAATCTCCTTTTGCATGAGCATTTAGCATTTGAAGTTTTCTCTCTCTAACCTGCAACTCTGGAAAAACATGGTTCCAATGTAAATCCCATGAACCCTCTTCTCCTTGGTGTTGAAAATTAAAATTGGCACCATCCGCATAATAAACCACAACTTTACAATCCATCCCTTCTTTATTTGTAACGCCTCTTACAAACATCGCTTCAGATTCTCCAGACTCTTTCTCTCTATCAAGAACAAAATTTGTCGGACAAAAATCTCTAGTGCGATGATACTGTAAGAAATAGTTTTTACCTTTAGTATCCGTTTGAACTTCAATAGTGGGACGATGATTTGAATCAAATCTGCCCAAATGAGCAATTTGTTCGTAAAAGTCAATAAGCCCTGTTAATCCTTTTTGTAGTTCTGGAGTTAAGGGACTACCAAAACTCACAGTCTCATTTTCAATATCCATAAGAGTATAATTGTGTAATTTTTTCCCATAAGTCATAATATGATATCTATCTTTAATAGCAGAATCTGCCACAATAGTCCTATTACAACCCTCGATTGCTTCCCAATACGAAAAAGAAAATTCAGACCTAACCTGATCTAAATCTCGATTAATGAAACGACAAAATTGTTTGTGCAAACTTGTTCCTCCTTCTTTAGGCTCAGAAAGAACTTTATCTTCTAACATCTGTTCATTCATTATTTTC
>Ga0268276_1001225_pt1 | contig 26224 bp, 13 predicted proteins | sample saktaG_4_FD_190145 | JGI IMG/M metagenome (GOLD analysis project Ga0268276, IMG submission 190145) | Saline water microbial communities from Sakinaw Lake, British Columbia, Canada - sak_2010_1_5_45m | ecosystem: Environmental > Aquatic > Non-marine Saline and Alkaline > Saline ... | reverse complement strand
TAAAATTTTACTTGAAGTTGCTTTAAAAAACCCCATTTATCTTCCCCTAAGTGTAAAACCTTTCCAAAGAAATCCCTATTTAGAGAGAAACCTGCAAATATGTAAAGATAGGTTAGAATCGATAAAAAGTAAAAAGATTACTAAAGAGGACAGTATTAAAGATCAAAAAGCCAAAGCTCTAGAAGATATGGAAGATAAAGAGTTAATAAAAAATAATTATAAAATGTTTTATAATTTTATTAATAAATATAAGAAGGATACGCCTGTAAAGGATAATATTAAAAAAATTAATAGAAACAGTATTGAAGATGATTGCAAAAAGAAATATCCAACAATATATCCAAAACTATGCCGGGAAAGTAAAAACGAAATGATAAAAGATATAATAAATGAAAATTTTACTAATTCAAAAGGAATATATGATTATCTCCCCTCTATTGGGTGTTTATCCAGAATGTTAGAAAAAGAATCGGAGATAACAATAAATGAGCTTAAAGAAAAATATAGATTAAACTTTCATTGTAAGTCCAATGATTACAAAATCAGTAAATTAAAAAATCTATTAGAAGAATTTGGTCAAGAAAGATTAATAATTGATAAGAAGGAATTAGATATCGTTACAAGTGATTTAAATAAGGCTTCTTATTTTAGGGCACCTTTTGCGCATCCCGCGCGCGGAGGAACTTATGATGAGCTATTAGAGTTTAGAAAATTATTGTTTGACATCGATAAAGAAGAAGATGGATTGCTATATAAAATTATAAAGTATCGAAATATTTAATATTAAAATTCGATAAGATATCTTTGTTTTAATTTTATAGTTATAGAGAAAATTTGTCTTAAAAAAATATATATAAATATAGTTATCTGAAAAAATTATTTTAAAAAGGAAAGAACCTAATAACATGAATCAATTTAAAACAGGGCAAATTGTAGAAATCAGAAAAAGGCTTTGGCGGATAGATTCAATTTATAAAAACGAGTTAACCGCTACATCTATTGATAGTATTAATAATTTTCAAAAAAGATTTTATGCCCCACTCGAAGATATAAAATTAGCAGATACTAAATTACCATCTTTTGATAAAATTGGAGAACTATCTAAACAAAAACTTTTAATAAATGCTTATCGTATAAGCTTAATTCATGGCTCTTCTCCTTTATTAAGCTTACAAAGAAGCACGGTTATTCCGGTTAATTTCCAGCTGGTTCCAGTAGTTATGGCTCTTAATTCTCCACGAGTACGATTACTAATTGCTGATGATGTCGGCCTTGGGAAAACTATTGAAGCAGGTTTAATCATTAATGAGTTAATTGCCCGGCAATTAGTAAGAAGAATTTTAATAATATGTCCGGCTAATCTTAGGGAACAATGGCAGGAAGCATTGTCTATTTTTTTTAAATTAGATTTTGCAATTATTAGCTCATTACATAGAAAATATCTAGAAAAAAGCCTTCCCATTGGCTTAAGTCCCTGGGAGTATTTTCCCAAACTTATAACTTCAGTAGATTATGCTAAAACAAAAGCAAATAAAAATGAAATATTAAACCATGATTGGGATTTAGTATTAATAGATGAAGCTCATTTATGTGCTCGCCCTCATCTTTCCTCTGATTATTCTACTACCATGCAAAGATGGGAATTATTAAAAGCAGTTTATCCGAAAACAAAACATTTGTTATTGCTAACTGCTACTCCGCATAATGGTTATACGGATAGCTTTTCAAGTCTAATTAAAGCTTTAGACATACAAGCCGATAGTGAAAATAATTTGAATTTTATTGATAGGGTAAAAGCCAAAAAACATGTTTGTCAAAGAAGAAGGATAGATGTGGAAAAATGGTTAGCTGATGAAGGAAGTAATTTTAACCCGTTTCCAAAAAGAGATAAAAAAGAAATTCACATTAAATCATTGTCAATTCACGAGGTAAAAATATATAAAAAATTAAATTATTATGGACAGGAAATAATGAAGTTAGTAGATGTAAAAAATGTACGATATATAGCTCAATTTACTATTTTACATTTTCTAAAAAGATCACTTAGTTCTCCATATGCCCTAAAAAAATCTTTAATCAATAGAATCAATAAATTAAAAATTATCAATGATGAACCTGAACTTAAAATCGATGATATTAGAACATTGATAACAGAAATTGATAATTTTGAAAATATTACTTCTGAAGAAGCCTATCTTAGATTCGAAAGGACTACTATAAGTCAGCAAGTATCAGAATTAGAAATAAAGATATTAACAGAAATCTATGATGAGGTTAAAAAAATAAAACCGAGCAATGATACAAAATATATTAAACTTATCAAGGAAATAATTCCTGAATTATTTAATTATGCGAATAAGATAATTATTTTCACTCGATACAAGGATACCCTTGATTATTTACAAAATAACTTAGAAAAAGATATGCTCAATACTAAAATATTAAGTATATTCGGTGTAATGAATGCTGCTCAACGGAAAGAGGTATTCTCAAAATTTGAGGAAGCGGAAAAAGCAATTTTAATAGCAACTGATTGTATATCAGAAGGCATGAATCTTCAATATTTATGTTCTCAAATTATTCATTATGAATTGCCCTGGAATCCTAATCGTTTAGAGCAAAGAAATGGCAGAGTAGACAGATTTGGTCAGCCTGAAGAAATAGTTCACCTTCGTACTATTATCGTAGATGGTACTTTAGATGAAAACATTTTGGGAAAAATTATTGAAAGGTCTGATCATATCCGAGAAGAATTTGGATTTTCTCCGCCATTTTTTAATAATGAAGGCGATATTATTAAATATTTAATTAATGTAGGTAAAATACCTGATACAAGAAATAAAAAGGGAGAAATAAGACCAGAGTCCTCTCAGCTTAGTATTTTTGATATCAATAATGGAAAAGAAGAATTACAGCAAAATAGCAATGCAGTCAATAAAGAAGATTTAGAGGAAGAAATATTTTTTAATCAGCAAATTACCAAGATTAAAAACGAATCTTTTTATGGACAAACAGATATAAGATTACCGGATATTGAAAAAAAATTAAAACAAACAGAAAATACATTTGGGAAAAAAGAAGAAATTGAGAATTTTATACGTAGTGGATTACAATTATTTGGCTGCAGTATTCAGAAGAAAAAAGATCAAGTCTTTATTATTACATTAAATGATAAACGGCTCCTGCTGCCAGGACGATCAGCTCAGATGGATGATGTTACCTTTGATAAAAATTATGCTGCCCGAAATCCAAAAGTTGAATTAATTGATCTTAGTCATCCTTTAGTTAATCGGTTGGTTCAATTGTTAAAACAACAAATCTACCTTGAAACCAGCAGTCATTATGGACGTATCGCGTACAAGATAAGTCATTCTATTGATAAACCAATTGCCATATTTAAAGTGCTGGTAAGATGTGTAGTGGGGACTGAGCCAACGTCCATTATTGAAGAAATATTAACTTTGGGTTTTTATGTTTATCAGGAAGAAATATTATCTTCACAAAAAGTGGAGCTTTTTGAGAAAAGCGAGCCTTTGCAAGGAAACCGCACAACTACTGAAGTTAAAGAAGATATTCAAGAAGTATTTAATAATAAATATTGGGAAAAGGAATTATCTGAAATGATTGATAATTATCTGAAAAAAATAAAAGAAGAAAGAAATAATTTGCTGGAAACATTTGATAATACAAACCTTCCTGATTGGCTACAAGGAGTCACTGATGTTTCTTATGCAAGTCGTGATATTTTAACTTTAACCATGGGGTATCCGGTATGAATTATCCAAGTATAGAAATACAAAATTTATTATCCGAAAATCTTTTAGAATCTTTGGGACAAGAAAATTCCCGACACAAATTTGCACAACCTGAAAGTTTTTCCTGTGAAATAAATTCTGCTAAAGAAATTAATAAAAATTTTTCATCTCAAATTGCCGAAGCTTACGAAAACTTAATTGTTCGCTGGGATTTATTATCATCAGATTTTCCCTCTATGAATCTATCAGATTTAAGGGAAAAATGGGTAAAGTATTTCTTTTCTCAATTCGGATTTGATTTACAATATCAAAAAAGTGCTATTGAAGCAGATAGTGGAAACAAATTTATTCTGTCCTATCGTGGATGGGAAGGTGCAAATGCCCCAATAGTGCACTCTTCATCCTTCCAACAGGATTTAGATGATAGGTCAAAAGAACAAACCCGTAAATATAGCTCTCATGATACATTACAAAGATTTTTAAACCAGTCTAATTCAGATTTATGGGGAATAGTAACCAATGGCAGATATTTAAGAATTTTAAGAGATTTTAGCCACCAGAGTAGAAAAGCCTATGTTCAATTTGATTTAGAAATGCTGTTTGAAGGCCGCCATTATGAAGATTTTAGAATTTTATACAGACTAATACACCCAAGTAGATTTATACCAAAAGAAGATGAAAAATGCATATTAGAAAATTTATTTGAAGAAAGCAAAAGTGCAGGTGTAGCCATAGGAGAAGATTTAAGAAAAAATATAAGTTCGGCCATTGAATCTCTCGCAAACGGATTCCTGCTCGCAACTCCGGACTTATTAAATAGATTAGTTGATAATACTGAAAACTGCATGCAATTTTATCAGCAAATATTAAGAATTATTTACCGAATATTGTTTTTATTTTATGCTGAGCAAAGAAGGTTAATGCCCACAAGAAGTACTTTATATGCCCAGGAATATAGCCTGTCTTCTTTAAGAGATAAAGTTGAAAGAGGTGAAACAATTGATGAAGAACAATTTGATTTATGGGAAGGATTAAAAGCAACCTTCAATATGGTTTATCATGGTGTGCCGGAATTAGGAATTACGTCTTATAATGGCCAACTGTTTAACCCCGATTCCATTCATTGGCTAATAAATTCTCAATGTCGAAATGATAAGTTATTAATGGCAATTAAATATATGTCCTTATTCGAAAAAAAGGGAATACCACATCGAATTAGTTATATAGAATTAAACGTTGACGAAATTGGAGCAATTTATGAAAGTTTATTAGCATATATACCGAGGATATCTTCTAAAATGGAAAATTTAGGAGATACTAATAAAAAAAATACACCCAATTCCCATAATGAAATTCCTCCAAATACTTTTTTCCTTGATCCTCGAGGAACTTCCCGAAAAACTTCAGGCAGTTATTATACTCATCCCGGATTAGTGAATGCTTTGATAGAATCCGCTTTAATACCCGTAGTGGAAACTAAAATAGAAGAAGCAGGTCCTGATAAAGATAATCAAGAAAAAGCATTATTATCTTTAAAGATATGTGACCCTGCTTGCGGAAGCGCTGCATTTTTAATTTCCGCTACTGAATATTTAGGTGACAAACTGGCTAAAATTCGCATTCAGGATGAATACCCCAATGATACGCAAATACGCCATGCGCGCCGGGATGTCCTGAGACGTTGCATATATGGCGTAGATCTTAATCCTATGGCGGTAGAGCTGGCCAAGGTTTCCCTCTGGCTAACCGCTGCAACCAATGATTTACCACTTAATTTTTTAGACCATAGAATAAAATGCGGGAATAGTTTGATTGGTGCAACTCCGGAATTAATTAAAAAAGGGATTCCTCCTGAAGCATATTCTCCGGTAGAAGGTGATGATAAGAATATTGCAAGGAAAAGAATGAAAATTGCCAGGGAATATTATCAGAGAAAAGAGCAGGAAAGAAATCAATTAGTAATTAACGTTATACGGAAAAGCGTAGAAGACCAAACTTTTCGAGTAATGGATTTATCAGAAAAATACGGAGAAAATAGTACACAAGAACAAAAAGAAATTGAAAAAGCTTATAAAAAAAGCAGAGAGGATTATGCTTATAAAAGAAGTAAATATATTGCAGATTATTGGACCGCAGCATTTTTCTGGAAACACAATGATGATGCCAAAAATTATCCAACCCCGATGATGTTAGATTACTTATTGAAAAATGTAACAGTTCAATTAACCGGGGAATTAGGAAATAATATCAAAGAAATTGTAAAAGAATTTAAGTTTTTTCATTGGCACCTTGAATTCCCGGAGGTTTTTGCGAATGGTGGTTTTGATTGTATCTTAGGTAATCCACCTTTCATGGGAGGGAAAAAAATCTCTACTTTCTTAGGAGAAAAATTAAGAAATTATTTAACCTTAGTTTATTCTCCATTTAGTAACACAACCGATTTATGTGCTGGTTTTTTCAGAAAGGCTTTTGATGTAATTAATAAAGATTCTTTTTTTGGTTTAATTGCTACAAATTCCATCGGTCAAGGCGATACAAGAGTAGCAAGTTTAGCGTCGATAATCAATTCAGGAGGTGTAATTACATTTGCAAACAGATTTGTTAAATGGCCAGGGTCTGCAAATGTTGAGGTGAATTTAGTAACCATTCATAAGGGGGCATGGGGAAAGGATAGATTCCTGGACAAATTTTTAGTATCATGTATTTCGTCTAGATTAGATGATTTAATTGATGACGAACCATATGATTTAATACAAAATAATAAAGCATACATAGGAGACTTTTTGAGAGGATCTGGTTTTCTTCTAAGTTACGATGAAGCGGAAAAGTTGATAGGAAATGATCCAAAGAATATGGATTGTCTTTTTAAATACTTAACTGGCGAAGACTTAAACAGTCATCCAGAACAAAAACCTAGTAGGTATGTGATATGTTTTCATGATTGGCCTTTAGAAAAAGCTCAAAGGTATTCTGAGTTATTTAAACTTGTTAAAGAAAAGGTTAAACCTGAAAGAGAAAAGGTAAATCAAGAAACACATAGAAAAAATTGGTGGTTATTTGGCGCTTACAGAAAAGGTTTAAGAACTTCAATTAAAAATCTAAAGAATGTATTAGTACGTAGTAGAGTAAGTGAATTACATATGCTTATGTTTGTTCCTAAAGATATTATATTTTCTGATGCAACTGTTGTATTTGCGTATGATGATTATTATCATTTTGGTATATTGCAGTCTTCCATACATGAGGTATGGTTACGCCGAAATACTTCTACTTTGCGTACGGACATTAGATACTCACCGTCTGATTGTTTTATTAATTTTCCTTTTCCAAAGAAGACTTGTATTAATGTAAAATTAAAATTTGAGAATATTGCAAAACAATATTGTCTTATAAGGGAAAATATTATAAAAAAAAGAATAATTGGATTAACAAGTTTATATAATTTAATAAATGACCAAACATGTAAAGAACAAGATATTAAGGAAATGAGAGAAGCTATAAAAAAATTAGATAATGTTGCCTTACAATCTTATGGTTGGGAGGACCTGATTTTAAAACATAATTTTTACCAAAATGAACGTGGTCAGATACGATTTACTATTGAAAGAGAAAGTCTAAGAGAGATAATTAAAAGATTAATTCTACTAAATCATCAGCTGAATTACAATCAAAATCAAAATTAAATAGGAGGCAAAGATGGCCAATTATTTTAATCCTTTTCTTGCCTATGAAAAATGTAAGCACGCTTATAAATCTTTTATAGATAGCTATCACCGGTTTACCAATCCTGAAATCGAAGCATGGGTTAAGAAAAATACTGAGGAAGGACACCTTTTATGGCGAGAGCCGTTTTTACAGCTTTCCCGCCCTTTTACCAAAGGTAAATCCCTGCAGTCTTTTGTTTCAGACGGCGTTTTAGGCGAAGGTGTTTTAAAAATATTTCGCTCTAACCTTAGCAATTCTGATTCTTCTCCTGTTTCTTTATATCAGCATCAAAGCGAAGCCATAGAAAACATCTGCCAAAAAAAACAAAACACTATTGTTGCTACCGGTACAGGTTCAGGTAAAAGTTTTTGTTTTGGTATTCCAATTGTGAATGAATGCTTAAAGATGAAAAAAGCCGGTGTTCGCGGAATTAAAGCAGTAATTGTTTATCCCATGAATGCTTTGGCCAATAGCCAGTATGAAGATTTTTCGGCACGTCTTGCCGGTTCAGGATTAACCGTAGCCAATTATACAGGAGATACGCTTTATACTGAAGAAGAAGCATTAGGAGAATTTGAGAAATTAACCGGGCGCAAAAAACCTTATGATTCTGAGTTGATTTCCAGAGAGAAAATTAAAGAGAAAAAGCCTGATATTCTACTTACTAATTACCAGATGCTGGAGTTGATTCTTACCCGTTTTGAAGATAAAGAACTTTTTCCCCTTACACAGAGAGGTGTTTTTAAATTTTTAGTATTAGATGAAGTGCACACTTATTCAGGAAGGCGCGGTGCCGATGTTGCTTGCTTAATCCGTAGGTTGAAGTGGCACACAGGAACCACAGGGAAACTTATCTGTATTGGAACCAGTGCAACCATACAGAGTGGAGAAAGTGAAGATGCAAAGAAAGTAATGGCTAATTTTGCCCGGAAACTATTTGGTGAGGATTTTATATCAGAAAGTATTATCGGTGAATCCTATGAAGATATTCCTCAAAGACAAGCAGTATTTTTTCCCTCTATGGTTAAGGTCTCCAGTGATGATATTGAAAAGTTTGACGGCACTTTTAAAACTGTTCTTAATTTAGCCGATAAAATAAGTGAAACAAAAGTAGAGGCTTTTGATATAGAATCTTTAAGCAAAATATTATCCAACAATCCAGTACTTTCTTTTCTGGAAAATTCATTAGTTGAAGTTACTTCATTTAGCGATTTGGTAAATAGATATATTAATAGTGAACGGAAAGGAATTAATTTTCATTATGCAGCTTTAGAGTTGATTGCCGGTCTGTTTGTGGGTGCAAATACGTTCGAGAAGGATAGGCCGAGATTTTCTTTGAAAATACATACTTTCTTCTCTCAAGGCAGAGGCATTAATGGAACGATTGAAAAATCTGATATTACCCTATCTGATAAAGGGGATACCAGTTTGATTAGTAAAAATACGCAGCAGGAAATGACTGCTTTTCAGGTAGTGTTCTGTCAGGCGTGCGGTAAAGAGTTCTATTATGGTTCTCGCATCGGTGATAAATTTATCCCTCAAGACATGAATTCTTCTAATGAAGAAGCTGAAGGAGAAACAGGGTATTTGATGGTAGGACATTGGAATCCGGAAGAGGTTCCGCTACCTGATGGCTGGCTAACAGCAAAGGGTGATATTAAGGCAAAATGGCGTGAATATGTACCCTTAAATATCTATTTTGACAATACAAGTAATGTCTTTATTCAAGCTGGTGGATTAGCAGTTACCTTTATCCGTGAACCGCTTATGATATGCCCGGAATGTGGTATTGATTACGACGGACGTTCTAATGAGCATAACAAGATACGGGTTTATGGCCGGGTTGGCCGGGCAACCGCAACAGATGTTTTAATTACCAAGAATTTAGAATCTTTGCCGGATAAAGAGAAAAAAATTATTGCCTTTGCTGATAATCGGCAGGATACAGCATTTCAGGCAGGTCATCTGAATGATCGGGGTCGGAGGATTCTTTTTAGGCAATTACTCTATACAGCATTGCTGCAAAAAGGGGAAACCTTCGAAAAGTATTCAAAAGTAAATGATCTAATGAATATACCCGATACGGCAAAGAAAATTTTTGAATTAATAAAAGAAAATAATTTGAATATTAATTTAAATACCAGGACTGAAACGTTGATTGATAATGAAGATGAAGAAGATATTAGCGGAGATTTAGAACAGAATTTTCTTAAACATATTGAATATTGTATTCTTATAGAGATAAGCAGAAACACTAATTTTACACAACAAAATTTAGAGGATGTTGGATTATTAAAGATAGTATACAGGGGTTTACAGGGACTAGCTTCGGATGAAAAAAAAGATATGATCTGGAAAAATATCCCAGAGATTTATCAATTAAGCGAAGAGTTGCGTTATGATTTATTATGGGGAGTTTTGAGTATTCTGCGTAGACGTACTGCCATTAGTCATAATTTTATTATTAATCCTAGAGAAATTAATAATGTCACACAGAGTTTAAATGATGACAGTTTATTTTATCTAAGCACTTTTGGCAATACAAGAGCATTTGCAGAACACTCTTTTAATGACCGGTTTAAATCTATTTGGAGCTTTGCACATCCATTGTCTGCCCCTGGCCGGTTTGTTAAAAAATATCTTAATATAGATTCTTCACATTGCAGAGAATTAATGATAAAGCTGTTTGAATTGCTTGCCAGGAAAGATATTGATATATTGAAAGAGGATATTAATATAAAATTTGTTCCCAGAGCGTATCGGTTAAATTGGGAAAGAATCCGATTAGTATATTCTGGAAATAGTGTTCATAAAATCTCTGAGAAGTCCAATATGGTATATGATTTTAAAAAATACGATAGATCTTTAACCGGATTAAAACTTACAAAAAAGGACTTTAACGGGCACTATTATCAGGAGTTGTATACCGTGCCGATTTCTTCCAGTTTAGTTATCGGAGCGCAAGATCATAGTGGACAGCTTTCCGGAAATGACAGGAAAGAAATAGAACATAAATTTCGGGATGATAAGCTGCCTAATATATTAGTATGTACCCCTACTATGGAAATGGGAATAGATATAGGAAACCTATCTGCAATATTTTTGAGAAATGTCCCTCCGAGTCCAAGTAATTATGCACAAAGAGCTGGACGTGCCGGAAGAAAAGGGCAGGCTTCCTTGATTACTAGTTTTTGTGGAGCAGGTTTTGGCAGAGGCCCACATGACCAATATTTTTTCAAGTATCCTGAGAAAATAATTGCTGGTAAGGTTACTGCTCCAAGATTTTTAACCGATAACCAACGGTTGATTACTTCCCATATCCACTCAATTGTTTTAGAATCCCTGTCAGTAAAACTTAAATCCAAACCTGGTGAATTGATTAACATAGAAGAGTTAGATTTGCCCATGTTTGCGGATATTAAAAAAAATATGGAAAATGAGATAAATAGTAATTCTCAAATCTTGCTTGCTAACTCGATCCTGGTTTTTAAATCCGAGATGGATAAATATGATTGTCTGGGTGAGAATTTTATTAAGGATATTATTAGTAATTTTGTGGAGTCATTAAATCATGCATTTAATGATTGGAGAAAAGATTATAAAAGGCTTCAAGAACGTTTAAATAAATTAACTCAAGAAGCTCATCATCAATATCAACAAGATGCCAAATTTGAATTTGAGCGTGTTACTAAACAGATGCATAGAATGAGGCAGGGAGATTCCGGTTACTATGTTTATAGATATTTAGGTTCAATTGGATTTTTGCCAGGCTACGCTTTTCCTGAAAATTATGTTTCGGTTAGTTATTTTACAGGCACTGAAGAGAAAAAAATATTAAGAAGCCGTATTTTAGCGATAAGAGAACTTGCACCATTTAATACTATCTATGTGGATGGCGGTACATATAAAGTGAGCTCTGCAAATATGGCAGTAGGAATTCCCTGGCAGAAAATAAAATTTTGTCCAAAATGTAAAGCGGTTTTATCGGGAGATAGAATAAATCAAAATGCATGCCCACGTTGCGGTAATAATTTATCAGCAGAACATACCATTGAAAATGCTATGCCTATGCCTGATGTAATTGCTACACGAAGAAGTAAAATTGGGTCAGATGAAGAAGAGAGGCTGCGTTCTGGATATGTCATTGAGGAATATTATGATCATAATTCTTCCAAAACAATTTCAGTTAAAATTACACTTGAAAATAAAACAGTTATTTCTATGGCTTATGAACATAATGGAAGAATTATAGGTATTAATAAAGGATTACGTCAAGATGTACAAGAAGGAAAGTGCGGTTTTTCTTTTTGTAATGCCTGCAAAAGCTGGATTAATGATAATGAAATTCAAATTATTAAGCACTATAGCTCCCAAAATAACAAAGGTGACTGCCGGAAAAATGGCACGCTAAAGGATCTCATAAAAGGCGTGCATCTTATTTCTGATGATATACATGATGTATTGACAATAAAATATGTTTTACCTGACGAAGTTGAAAATAAGAAAGTTTTTGCCACCACTCTTATGCATGCTTTTAATAGAGCCATTCAGCTTACTTTAGATTTAGATGAAAGCGAATTAGGGTGTTTTTTAAGGCCAGATGTTCCCGAAATTGAAAATTACGAAATCATTTTATATGAGACAATCGTAGGAGGCGCCGGTGCGATTGAATCTCTTTTAGAAAAACCAATATTTAATAAACTAATTGCCAAATCTTGTGAACTTTTACATATGTTTGATAAAGAAGGAGCTTGCGACAAAGCCTGTTATGATTGTTTGTGCTCCTTTTTTAATCAACGTGATCATCAATTTCTTGATAGAAAAGTAATCTTGCCCTATTTGAAAAGAATGTATGATAACAAAGGAGATTTAGAATTTACAAAAGTTAACATTAATAAAAATCCAAAAAGACTGGATGAATTAAAATTAAAATGTGATTCGAAATTAGAAAAAGATATTTTAGATTTAATTTATAAAGCAGGGATCAAATTACCCGATGATGTCCAAAAAATTGTTTACGATAATGATGTTCCAAAAGTAAAACCCGATTTCTTTTATACAGAATTAGGTTCAAAAGGTTTATGTATTTTTGTTGACGGACCTGAACATGAAAAAGAAAGCACCAAAAAAGATGATGGCGAGAAAAGAAGATGGCTTAAAGGGAATGGCTACCGCGTGTTAGTTTTTGATTATAAAAATGCACCTGAATTCAAAGAGGGAATTGAAGAATTAAAAACCCGACTGTAATTTTTTATAAACAATATCAGACTTTCTTATTGAAAAAGAATTTATAATCATAAACTTGATTTTATATAAAATTAATATAAAAAATAATTATAGAATTAGAAATATTGAGAAAAGAGGTAATAAAATATGACTGATTTTCGAGATATAATAATTAAACTTGCTTTTGCAATATATTCAAGCCCAGGAGTTTATGCTCTTCTTTTGGGATCTGGTATTTCCAAAGATGCAGGGATTCCTACAGGTTGGGAAGTTACTTTAGATCTAATTAGAAAGATTGCTGTTACGGAGAAAGCAGAACCTAAAGATTTAGAAAAATGGTATCAAGAACGCTATCACGAATCAACCAATTATGCAAAACTTTTAAAAAAACTAACTACAACTTCTGCTGAGCGAGCAAATTTATTACAATCCTATTTTGAACCTACAGCAGAAGAGCGGGAAGAAGGCCTAAAAATTCCCACTCCCGCTCATAAATGTATAGCTATTTTAGTAAAGTATGGATATATTCGTATAATTTTAACAACTAATTTCGACCGCTTATTAGAAGAAGCTTTATCAGAACAAGGGATTACTCCTACCATTATTAGCACTGAAGACGAAATGAAGGGCGCAATGCCTTTTGTACATAATAATTGTACTATTATTAAATTGCATGGCGATTATATGGATACCAGAATTAAAAATACTCCTGAAGAATTAGCTAAATATCCTAAAAAAGTTGATAAATATCTTGATCGAGTGCTTGACGAATTTGGTTTAATAATTTGTGGCTGGTCAGCGGAATATGATACTGCTTTACGAAACGCTCTTTATAGACGAAAGAATAGAAGATTTTCTACCTACTGGACAGTAAAAGACAAATTATGTGATGAAGCTACTCAAGTAAGCAATCATTTAATATCAGAACAAATTCCAATTGAGAGCGCTAATCAATTATTTTCCCAACTTCTAGAAAAAGTTGAAGCTTTAAAGGATATAGAAAAACCACATCCTTTAACCCTTCCTTTAACGATAACAACAACCAAAAGATATTTATCGGAAGATAAATATCGAATAAAATTATACGATTTAGTATCAGAAGAGGCACAAAAAGTTTATTCTGAACTTCATTCAGAACGTTTTGCTAGTGTAGAAAATAATCTAGCTAATGATACTTTTCAGAAAAGATTGCACGCTTATGAAGAATCATTAACAATATTTAGAGGTATTTTAAATACTATAGTTTATTTTGATAAAGGAAAATATTCAGATTTAATTGCAATGTCAATAGAAAGACTTGTTCCTCAAGAATCTACCTTACGAGAAAACTTTTCTTTTAATAGATACCCTTTATTAATCTTAACTTACTCAATCGGTATGATTGCCTTAGAAAGAAAAAATTATAAGAATTTAGCTGCTCTGTTGCTTTTCTCTCATTTTGAAGATAATGATGAAAAAAAACATATTATAGAAATTATTAACTCACAAAGAGTATTTACAGGTAAATGGATAAAATGGTTACCAACTTACCCAGAGAGCGGTACTCCAAAAACACCAGTAAGTGATTATTTGTATTCTTACATGAGGGAAATTGTTAATACTTATTTACCAGATGATAAAAAATATGAAGATTTTTTCGATATGTTCGAATACTTAATAGGCTTGATTTATGTAGATTTAATGTTCGAAGATGTATCTCCCGAAAATATAGGATTTCCTATAGGTAGATTTGTTTGGAAGTATTACGGATGGGGTTCCGGAAGAAAAGGCTCTAAATTAATAAATGATTTAATAGAAAACGGTCTAAAACGAGAGAAGGAATGGGCTTTATTAAAAGCAGGCTTTTTTAATAGTTCTATCGAAAGGTTTAAAAAATGTCGCGAAGCTTATGAATATAGATTAAAAGAAATTGGTAAAAGCTGGTTTTAAAAAGTATATTTTAAAATAAATAAGAACAAGTGTGCTAGCTCAATATTTCGGTACCTTTTAGCGGAAAACCTATAGGATCTGAGGAGTTTCTTAACCAGATGGTTGAGGCTTTAGGAATTCTTATAAATAGATGTTTTAAAGAAAGCTCTCGTAAAATGGAAGCTAAGTCACAGTAAAATAGGATGTGCCTATCTTCTTTATAAAATATTAGAGAAAATATTGACCTAAAAGGAAAGAACATTGACTAATTTATCAGAATTAAATAATTTAATTAAACATGAGAAAAATGATAATAAAAAGATAACTGCAATCGTAGTACAGGGAAATGAAAGCATTTCTAAGGACTTAATCATTTCCCAAATTGCCTCTACTCTGGGAGACGTGTTTTTCAAAGACAATATAGAAAAAGGTAGGAAAGCAGTATTTGACCTGGGTTATTTCGAAGATGTTAAAATAAAATTAGAATCATTTAGAGATGGGTATAAAGTAGTTTTTGAAGTCGTGGAAAATTTACCCGTTAAAGAGATTAGCATTAAAGGAAATACCATAGTTTCAGAGGAAGAGATGCGAGAAATAATGGTTTTAAAGGAAGGGCAAATTTTTTGCCAGAAGATATTAAAAAATGACCTTGATCGTATTTCTCAACTATATAAAGACCGTGGGTATCTTTTAATCAATATTAAAGATATTAATTTTGATGAAGAAGGAAAATTATGGATAAATATTTCTGAGGGCCGTCTGGAAAAGATAGTCATTGAAGGTAATGATAAGACCAAAGAAAAGGTAATTACCAGAGAAATTAACATTGAACCCGGCGACCTCTTCAATTTTGAGCAAGTAAAAAAATCTTTACAGAAAATCTATAACTTAGGATATTTCGAAGACGTAAGTATGAAATTAAAACCGGGAAATGAAGAGGGCTCAGTAGTTTTGATTATTAAAGTAGTTGAAAAGAGTAATATTCGAAATAGTATACATTTTCTTCTTAAGAATGTTTTAGCATTATTTTTCTTGTTATCAGTATACATGAGATTATTTCTACCAAAATGGTTTAATAAAATTACAGATTATTTACCTAGTAATATTAATTTATTTATTAAATCTTACATATTTATATTTATAACATTTTTGTTTGTTATTGTTTTATCTTCTTTCTTTTTAGAAAAAAGATTTGATAGGAAAAATAAATTAGGGTACTTTGTTTCATATTTTGGGTATCTATTTTTATTTCCACTCATTATAATCTACAAAATTATTGATTTTTCTATTTTTTATATGTTAGTTAAAATAATTGAAATACTTAGTAGCATTTTCAAAATAACTAAAAATAATTTTATCCAAATACTTTTAATTATCATAGACATACTTTTAATATACCTGATAATAGAATCTATCAACAATATCGTAATTATATTCAGCATGTCTATTTTAATGATTTCCTTATTTTTTCACCTAGAATGTTTATTTAATTTAATTATTAATCCGAATTTAATTTATTTAAGTTTATATAATTTTGTAGAAAAATGGTGGACTTTTTGGGAAAAAAGCGAATCCAAAAAGATAAATAAAGAAAATGATAATGATATGGAAGATATTAAAATACATAAAGAAGGATTAAGGCTATTTATAAAGCATAGTGCAATATTTTTTAACATATTGAAGAACTATATTAATATTTTACATAGTAGAAAGGGAATATTATTTGCTTTTATTGGATTTTTCGTTATATCAATCTTATTAACAATTGTAATATTTTCTTTTGAATATTATGGTCTATCAAAAATAGATACTAATAATTTTAGTAATTTAGTAGAAGGTGGGTATTTCGAACATTTATTTTTCAGTATGACTATTTATTCAACAGTTAATCCAGGTGACATATTTCCCTTAACGATGGTTTCTAAATTATTTATAATGTTACAAATCTTAATAGGCATTATATTATTCTATATTTTTATAGTTTCATTTCAAACAACAGCCCTTGAGTCAGCCATCGCTGGCAAAGAAGAGATATTAAAAAGAATAGAATTAAAGTTGAATTATTTAGGCAGGTTAGCGAAAAGCAAATTTGATACAAATTTAGATAATTTATAATTTTTTAATAAAAATAAAACTCTTAAAAATATTTAATATTGGTGCATCTTTTAATAGTATTTAATAATTATTAATTTTAGAAATCCTAAAAACTTTGAATATTGCACGAGGAAACAAGATAAAGGGAGATTAAAAAATTGTGGGATGCAAATACTAATATTTTTGACTGAGTTAATTTTTCAAATGAAGGGAATAGAGGATATCAAATATTTATTCTTAACAGTTCGTTAAATCATCTGTTAACAATAAAGAATTTTGCACCAGGAATATTTGATGTGTAAGGATATTAATCTTTAAGATAATAGATTATTGGTTTTTAAGAATCAGAAAATTATATAAAAATTAATAGTAAAGGAGATTAAATATGCAAGGAATGAGTACATATGATAGTGGGAAAGAATCCCTATCGGGTATTTTAAAAGAAATTGATGACGGGAAGATTCAGCTTCCTGAATTTCAGCGTGATTGGATATGGGATGACGCACATGTTGGCAGCTTACTTGCAAGCGTCACCCTCTCTTATCCGATTGGAGCTGTTATGTTGTTGCAGGCTGGCAATGAAGAGATTATTTTTAAAACCCGACTTATTCAAGGTGTTGATCAAAGCAAAAATCGACAACCGGAACTCCTGATTCTTGATGGACAGCAAAGACTTACTGCTCTTTTTCAAGCGCTTTTTTCTCCTTGTCCGGTTGAGACAAAAGATATTCGAGGTAAAGAAGTTAAGAGGCATTATCATGTAGTAATCGATGAAGTTGTTTCGGATACCGGAGACAGAGAAGAAGTTATTATAAGTTTACCTGAAGACCGAAAAAGAAGAAATTTTCGGGGAGAAATTATTGAAGATTATTCAACCATGGATCTGCAGTGTCAGGCAGGAATATTACCTCTGGATATTGTACTCGATGGTGCCAAACTAATGGAATGGCAAATGTGTTATCTTCAAATTATTACAGAAGAAATGCAATCTCGATTGAAAAAATGGAATATACTTAATGAAAGAATTCTTACACCCATTAATCAGTATCAGCTTCCCGTAATCCAGCTTAAAAAAGGAATCCCTAGAGAAGCAATATGTCAGATTTTTGAAAAGGTCAACACCGGAGGAGTACCTCTGACTGTTTTTGAACTCCTTACAGCAACTTTTGCAGCTGAAGGTTATAATTTACGCAAAGACTGGAATATAAGACGCAAAGAATTAGCAAAATATTCTATTTTTAGAAATCTTCAGAGTGAAGATTTTCTGCAGGTTATATCTCTTTTATCTACAAGAACAAAAAAGATGGAAGCACTGAATTCTGGTGTACGCCCTGACCAGGCACCCGGGATCAGTTGCAAACGTCGCGAAATTTTAAAAATGAAGCTTCAGGATTACAAAACATGGGCTGATATCTCCCAAAAAGCATTTATTGAAACTGCGAAAGTTTTACATCAGCAGAATTTCTTCGGCAGTAGAGATCTTCCTTATCGGACTCAAACTGTTCCATTTGCTGCGATTATTGCAGTGCTGGGGAAAGATGCTGAACTCGACGGCGTGAAAAAACGATTGGCGCGGTGGTTCTGGTGTGGAATTTTTGGGGAATTGTATGGTTCCGCTATTGAAAGTCGTTTTGCTAAGGATCTCCCGGAAGTAGTCGATTGGGCAAGAGGAGGGATTAGCGAACCTTCAACAATTACTGATGCTAATTTTGCAGCCTCCAGACTCTACTCACTACGTACACGCAATAGTGCTGCTTATAAGGGTATTTATGCACTGCTTATGCGTACTGGATGTATAGACTTTAGATCCGGGAACCCAATCAGTGTTCTCACCTATTTCGAGGAACAAATTGATGTTCATCATATTTTTCCTCAGAAATGGTGTCAGGAACAGCAAATTCCGAGAGAGGAATATGATTGTGTTCTCAATAAAACCGCCCTTTCAGCTAAAACAAATCGCATTATAGGTGATAAGGCACCCAGTGATTATTTAACAAAAATTCAGAGTGCTGCGGGTATGCAGGAGGCGAGAATGAATGAAATACTTCTTTCGCACCGCATAGATTCCGAAGTTATCCGAAACAACGACTTCCATACTTTTCTTAATTTAAGGAGGGAGTCAATCATAAAATTGATTGAATACGCTATTGAAAAAACAGTTGTAAATGATATGGACACCCCACTGTTTGAATCAGAAATACCCGAAGAAGAAGATGTCATTATGCATGAAGATTACGAGGAAGAAGGGTTTGATAACGATACTTTACAAGACCTAAAATAAGAGCAATAGATAGAATAAAAGGGATCTTTGCATTTAAAGAAATATGGGAAGTTTACCATTGACAATATAAGATAGAGCGATGGAGGTAATTATGAAAGCGCATGAGTATATTATATCAAAGCAAATCCAATGGGCATATCGCAATAATATAATACTTATCGGAAGCAAAGGTAACCGTGGCCGCAAAGCCTATACTCAAAAGTTAGATGATAATCTATTTGAACCATTACTACCAGAAACCGAAAAAAATTTTAAAGAAGCAGATGGAGGAGAATTAACTGGAAATCCTTGCAAGATGCAAGCAGTTCATTCTTCATCTGCATTGGGTGTGAATGTTTTCCAATATTGGAAAAAGATAAATCAAGTTCCTGCTATAGCTGTCGTATGTAAGTTTTGTAATACAGGCAATACTTCCTCTCAGGGCATCAATTTTGAGGTTAAATATCCGATAAGTGGGAAATTTCCACGTAGTCCGAATATTGATGTTATTATTAATAACTCTCCGAAATCAAGGTTTAAGGTTTTTGCAATAGAATGTAAATTTTCAGAAGCTTATTATTCAGGAGCACATTCCGGGATTTCTCCTAAATATATTGAGTTAAACAAAGTATGGGATGATATGCCAAATTTATTAAAGTTGGCAAAAACAATAAGCCCCGGTGATCATAGATTCAACCATTTACATCCCGCTCAATTATTAAAACACATTTTAGGGTTGAAAGAAGCGTTTGGGAAGAATAAGTTCCGACTTCTTTATCTTTGGTATGATACGATTGGACCAAAAAGTGCGAAACACCATAAAGAAATAAACGAATTTACCAAAATAACTAAAGAGGATGGCATTCATTTCCACGCTATGAGTTATCAGGATTTGATTATAAAGTTATCAAGGGATTACCGGAATACACATAAGGATTACATAGATTATATTAGCGGAAGATATTTGTAGTTTGTTGTGAAGAGGGATGAGTTTACTAGCTTAATAATCTGGTAATTTTTAGTAGAAAATCTATAGGATTTGAGGAGTGTCTTAACCGGATGTTTGAGGATTAGGTATTATTATAGTAGACGTCCTAAAAGAAGATCTCGTAAAATGGAAAGCTAAGCCATAGAAAAAATAGGTGTGTACCTTAAAGGAGATTTTTAAAGCTAAGAACCAGAATTCAAAAGACCATGCAACATATAAGGATCACCTCCAGTATAGCTATGCCTTAAAAGAGATAGCAGAATATATTATACTATCGGTGAGTAGAGCGATTAAAAAATTGAGTGGGAAGATGAAAAATGATATTAAAAGAAGCGACCTATAACATAATTTATTGTCTGAATGCGACCGGGGTTTTAAGATAGAAACAAAGAAGATAAACAAAAAAACATATCGAAAGTAAAGGGAGGTTATTACCTTGTCCGATAAAAATAGAAAATCTTTATTAAAACAGTGGACTTTAACCCCTTCGGAAGAGTTGCGCTTGCACATTCTTGAAACTAAAAAATACTGGTTAGAAAAAGTTAAAGCCCAAGAAAAAGCCAAGTCAGAGACAAAAAAAGAAGAGAAACTATTGCCCATAGAATGGAAAATGCTTAAAAAAATAACTCTATACCCGTGGCAAAAAGAGGCTGTTGATGCTTGGTTCAAAGACAAGAGAGGCACAATCAAGGTTGTTACAGGAGCTGGGAAAACCATTCTTGCGTTAGCTATAATAGAAAAATTACAAAGAATAGAAAAAGACTTACGTGTAGCTATTATTGTGCCCACCGTTGTCTTGTTGAATCAATGGTATGAAGAAATTAAAGAAAGTAGTAACTTGCCCGAAGAGGCAATTGGACTTCTGGGCGATAGGCACGAAGATAGCTTTGCTGAGGATCAAAAGAGAATACTTATATGTGTCCTTAACTCTGCTGCCCGCAAATTGCCTAGGGCTGTGGAGGAAAAATTGAGTAACAAATTGTTACTAGTTGTGGACGAGTGCCATCGAGCAGGGGCATCGGAAATGCGGAAAATTTTTAAGGTTAAACGAAAATATGATTTAGGTTTATCCGCTACTCCTGAAAGAGAAGATGACGAAGAGGAGGACGAAGACATTGTCAGATTATAATGACGGCTTATTAGGTCGGGAAATTGGCCCCCTTGTTTATGAAATGACTTTAAAAGAAGCTTATGATAGGGGTATTCTACCCGGTTTTGAGTTGAGGCATTATGCTTTACCTCTAACGTCCGAGGAGCGGTATAAGTACGATAGCCTTTCCCGCAGCATACAGGAACTCTATTCTGAACTTAAAGATAGGAAAAGAAGCAAGAACTTCTATAGTTGGTGTCAAGGCTTGGTTAAACAAGGGGGTCAGTCAGGTGATTTGGCCCGATCATTTATTTGGGAAACCGGAGAGAGAAAACGCCTTTTATACCATGCTAAAGCTCGTAGCGATGCGGTAGTAAAAATTATAAAAGGGGAACTGAAAAACAATCCAGATACTCGGGCAATTTTATTCCATGAAAGTATAGAAGAAGCGATGGGTTTATATAACCGACTTCTAAAGGAAGGCATACCAGTTGTTGCAGAGAATGGTGAGCTTTCTAAAAACCTGAGGGAAACGAGTGTAGATCTTTTTCGCCGTGGTATAGCCAAAGTAATCGTATCTGTCCGTGCTTTAATCGAAGGATTTAACGTGCCCAGTGCCGATATTGGTATCATTGTTGCCTCCAGCGCTAACGTGCGTCAAAGGATCCAAACTTTAGGCAGAGTGTTAAGGAAACTAAAAATAGGTGAAAAAGAAAAAAAGTCTGTAGTCTATGTCTTGTATATGGATAAAACTACCGATGAGTACATTTATGAAAAAGCCGACTGGAATAAAATCATCGGGGCAAAACGCAACCGCTATTTTTCCTGGGATTTACTACGCGAGCCTAAAGAGTTAGTCGGTCCGCCACGTGAGCCGCAGATACTTGAGAAAGACATAGATAAAAACTCCTTAAAGGAAGGTAAAGAATATCCTGGAAAATATGAAGGGGTTGAATACAGCTGCGATTCCAATAGAAATGTATTTGATGCAACAAATAGGCCTGCCGTAAACCCACAAGGTATTCCTGAGAAAATATATAAGATTAATAAACAATATGGCAGGTTTAAGATAACACCCCAGAAAAAATATATTTTGCTACTAAAAAAAGTTTCTGGTAAATGGCAAACCGACTATGTGACTACTTTGAAGAAAGATTTTATTTTCCAAAAAGAAGTTATTGATATACAGTTTGATCCTTTGACATCTCAGCCAGGTGATGAGTTTCCGCGTTCGTTGGTCGACGGGTCTGAGGAAACAATTTATTTTAAGCAAAGGGGCGGAGGATCTGTTATTGCCAAAAAACACCCCCGCGGAGAATTGTATGCACGGAGTGGCGACAAGGCTGAAGACAAGAATAAAGGAAAGAATGCTTTAAAAATAATCAATACTGTTAAGCAGATGCAAGAGAGGGGCTTTCAGATAAACAAACTTAAGTTTTATATTACCAAAGAGGACCACGTGATATATTTAGAAGAAGGTAAATATCACTATGTTATTACGATAAAAGAGGGGTTAGAATTTCCTGTAAAATGAGGTGATGAAGTTGACGATTATTAAACCGTTTACTTTTAAGGCTAGTACAATAAAACTGTGGCAGGGTAGATATAGCAGACCCCGGGGTGAAACTTCTACTTTTAAGATAAAATACACCACGGAGTATGGGTGGTGGCCGGTAGTGGAATGGGATAGAAATGATGAAAGATCAAAATGTCTGGCTCGTAACTGCAGCAGCATAGAAGAATTAGTTAAAGCTGTAAATAACCCTAAAATAAGTATTTCAGGAAGAGAGGGAGGCGCTTTTGTAATCAACGAATTTGGGCAGGTTATTGTACCGTCGATTAGGGGTGATGGAGAAAGGTGGTTGGTGGGAGAAGTAGAGGGGAGATTACTTTTTGAAGATCCATACGATGGGGACATTATCAATCTGTCAGATGATACAGGGTTACAAACCAATGATCTCTGGGAAAAACCTTATGTAGGAGTAAAGTACAACTTACATAGAGATAGTAATATTTATTATTATGACAGCGAACTAGATAGCAGTGAATATCCATCGGACCAGGATAGGGAGCTTATCAAAAAGCTGCGTAAGGTCCGAAGGTATGGAGCGGCTACATTTATCGTGAATCAATATGGTCTTGTTTTGACAAAAATACCTGAAGGCGAATATCGAGAAGATGATGATAAATGGGTGCCTGTTTACGTTGGGAGAATTAATCTCAATTTATGGTTTAAAAAGGAGGAATAGATTATGGATAATGAAAAATACGTTCGATTTTTGGGGAACTGTCCGAGTAATGTAAATAGAGATGCAAAGTATAGTGTGAGAATAGAGCGGGGTGAGTATGTAGTCGGCTTATTTTATCGATCTGCCGAAGGAGAGCTTTGGTACCCCTCAAATGGCGATCATCCGGATTTGGTTGAAATGGTTAATAAGGTAAAAACTAGTTTTAGCGGCAGTCCCGGCGGTGCATTCTATGTTAATGAATATCGACAAGTGTTAGTGCCTGTTATTGGCGAAGAAAGAGATTACTACCTTGCCGGAGAATATGATCCGCCATTAGAATTTGAATTTGAAGGTAAAATATTATCCGGTAATGCCAAAGACCTGGATGGTAAACCGATACATCCTGGTGATGTATGGGTTGGTCCACACCCAGGTATACCTTATGTACTTAAAGCTGGTGGTAAAGATATTCGTTACAAGTATTGGGTTCGCCCTAACGTTGAAAAAGAAGTTCGTTTGTCTGAGTACGTCAGTAAAGAAGAAGCGGAAAAAGTTGCTTTAGAAATAGCTCGGTTAAAAGGTGCTGCTGGCGGGAGATTTTTCGTTAATGAATTTTGTCAGATGTTTACACCGATCACCGGTGATAGAGGCTTAAACTATATATATCTTGGTAAAATTACCGATTTAAAGTATTGGTTTCCCAAGCCCCATAGTAGCGAGGAGTAGCTATGATGAAAAAGGTTGATCGGGGTTTAAATATGGATGCGAGACAGGCTTCATAAGTTCACAAGATACGTAGGAAGGATTATGGTTATCTAAAATTTTAGACAAAAATTTATAAGTACAAAGAGTATCCTAGCTGTAAAAAGAGATCATTATGTACCAGACAGAAGTATTGTACCATTAGCCTGGAAGACCGGAGAGAATTATTTCTACGGATGCACAAAAAGTACCATCCGGCTTTGCCGGCAGCTGATGGGCAAATCGTTAGTCTGCATAATGCAAGATATAAAAGGAGAGAAAAAATTTTTAAAGTATTTAATAGTAAACAGTTAACTAATAATAAGTCCATGATATTAAATAGTCGAGAAAAGCAACGTTTGCTTTTTTCATCAGTACACCTAATCTTATGTTAGGAGGTGAAGGAATAAAATAAATGCAAGATTTTACGCTGATAACTAAAGAAGGTCATCTATTCGTCAATATTGATGGATATGAATGGTTGCTAGATACAGGTGCGCCAACTAGTTTTGGCACAAGCCAAATTGGAATCGAGCGACAGGACTTTTCGATTCCAACTAATTACATGGGATTGACGGCAGCACAATTATCCGAATTTGTGAATCACCCCACTGCGGGAATTATTGGTGCGGATGTTCTTAATAAATTCGACATTCTCATTGATATGAAGAATTTGAGAGTGTTTTTTTCAGCGGAACAAAACGCTCTTAATGGGGAAGTTTTGAAAATCAATGATTTCATGGGAATTCCGATTATTCAAGTAAATATTAGTGGTGTTGATAGACGAATGTTTTTCGACACTGGCGCTCAAATATCATATTTCCAAGATGGGTCTCTTGACACTTATCCTCCGGCAGGTGCTTTTACTGATTTCTATCCTGGTACTGGACAGTTCCAGACGGAAACGTATTGGGTTAACGCCACGCTTGGGAAGATGCAGTACGAGCTTCGCTGCGGCTCTCTTCCTGGCTTACTTGGCATGACGCTGATGATGGCAGGAACTGAAGGGATTATAGGAAATGAGATATTACAAGATCGGGTGGCTGGTTATTTCCCGCGCCGCCAGGAGCTGGTTCTTGCATGACAAAGCCACACGCATCATGGGCAGGAAGCTACGATTTGATATATGACCAATCGTTTGGCGAGTTCTATCATTCACTCACACATACTACGATTGAACAAATAAAGGAATCTGTCCGGCTTCCCGCACGGATTGTAGACTTCGGAGCGGGAACAGGTCGCCTTTCAATACCTCTCTCCGCATGTGGATATGAAGTCCTGGCGGTAGAACCATGTGAGGAAATGCTCAATCAACTTTCCCAAAAGCCAGGAGGAGCATCTATTTCTACTTTCATCGGGAAGATGCAGGATTTCCAAACTGACACTTATTTCGACATGGCTATTTGCGTTTTCACCGTCCTCCTTTATCTCTTGGATGATATATCGCTGAAAAAGTCAATTCAGGCAGCTTCTAATTCGCTCCGCCCTGGAGGTCTTATGCTCATTGATATTCCTTCAAAAGCTATATTTTCAAGTTTTCAGAAAAATACACAGATAATGCAGCGTAATGTGACTGTGTCACCAACTCATGTTAATAATATTTATCAGTACGAAGAGAAGACCGTACTGATTCGAGATGGACAAAGCGTCACCCATGTTGATCGTTTTCAAATAAGATATTGGAACGTCGAGTTTGTGCTGATGCTTCTATCGGATTATGGTTTTTCGGTGACAAAGAATATGTCTGTCGAGTTTGCAGGAACAGGGTCACAATATTTTCTCATGAAGAAAAAAGAAAATACCGAACAAATAGCTGCACCCGACGGGAGAAGCGCCCACAGTTGAGCTTAGGTATTATACTACCCAAGGCGAATGACAGATTAAATCGAAAAAAGATATGGGGCTGATATGCAGAAAAATGAAAATCACTCAGGAGAGTTAGACAAAAAATTGGTCGCTGTATGGGGCCTTTGCTGTGAGTGATGCACTTTGTTTATTGCCACCAAGGAAGACAGGGTCACAAAAGGGCGTCAGGTCTTGAAATGACACATTTTTTTTAAAAACAAGCAAGCATTGATGGGAAATGTGTCATTTCAAGACCTGACGCCAAAGCTCTTTTTAAAATATTTTCATAAAACAAAGAGTCTCCTTTTGCAGGAGACCCTTTACCGACCGGGAGACACCCCGATCCAAATTATAAACTTAGCTTGTACCTATATTATAGCTTAG